>R27__coassemble_661_pt1 | contig 20020 bp, 14 predicted proteins | sample R27__metabat2_high_PE_015 | metagenome-assembled genome bin R27 | reverse complement strand
ATCGACGCTATCCTTGACCACTCCATCGACGCTGCACCTACCAAGCAGATCCCTTACTTCAACTTCACCGTTCCTACAGCTCTCGCAGGTGTTGACACCAACATCCTCGACCCTCGTGACACATACGAGTGCGCTTGCCAGTGGGAGGAGAAGGCAAAGGACCTCGCAGCCCGCTTCATCAAGAACTTCAAGAAGTACGAGTCCAACGAGGCCGGAAAGGCTCTCGTAGCAGCTGGCCCTCAGCTCTAGTCTTATACTTCATTTCAATAAAAGCACGGACTCCGCACGGGGCCCGTGCTTTTTTTATTACCTTTGCAAGAAACAAACGGACAGATGAAACACAAAGCCTTTTTCACAATCATATTCACAGCCGCCGCAATAATTGCCGGATGCTCCCACGGGCTCAGGTACAGACCTTCCGACTATTCCCCGGAAATCCAGTATATTGACAGCCTCAGGAACAGCACGGACGGTCCGGAATACTCAGAGAGCGTCACCACCCCGCCGGATTCCCTGCTGCGTTCATGGGTGGGTTTTGCCGAGCGTTTCAGCGCCGAGGACTGGCAGGAAGCCTATGACTTCACAATGTCGGAAAACAACTTCAGCAACGTCATCACCTGGCTTCGCAACACTACGGCACAATATGAATTCATTGTCAACGCATGGTCTTCAGTCCTTTTCGAAGTGAAGGAGATAGATGAATTCTACGAAGAGATGAGCGTTCTGCTCAACTTGAATCTCGCCATGGTCAAGACTGTGGTCTCAATGGGAGGCGGGAATGGATATATCCCTCCGCACTACACCGATCTCCTGCGTGCGATAGGACTCATGTACCGCCTCACCGGGGATTACGTAAGCTGCGATGCATTCTGCAACGAAATCTACGAGGGGTACAGAGCCTGCGGTTTCAGCGACGTCACAAGCCATACCGCAGTACTTTATTTCAGGTCACAGTTTTTAAAAGAATCCGGCAACGCCGAACAGGCCTATGCCGAACTCGCGGAATTCCGAAGCTCACAGTTGCCGCTATGTCCACAGGATGAGCTGGAGTCCACAATTCTGATTCTCTCTGAAATTGAAAGCAGCCTCAGCGGCAAAGAGAGTGAATGATCACTTTCCCACCCGCCTGAGCTGCCAGGTATTGTAGAGATTGTGCCAGATGGAATAGAATCCTCCGGCCAAAGAAGTCAGAGGGTCAAAGAAAGTATATCCCATCCAGATTCCGAAAACAGTATTCTTCTGCCCGAGCGACTGCCCGGCGGTAATACGGTTGGTGCCGGGGGCATCAGTCTGCCCGGCAACTTCCTTATCATAATGAGCCCCGACCGCCTTTCCATAAGCGAATTGGACTGCACAGCTTAGCAATGAAGCTACAGCGATTTCCAGAAGCACCCAGGCGCTCCCGTCATGATTGAAGATAGCCCGCGTGCTCATAAGTATTGCCAGCATCAATGAAACGGCCCAGATATAGAAAGAAAGGTCCTTGAAACGCAAGAACCGGCGATGCAGACCAGGCAACAGATAGCGTACAAGCCATGCCGCCACAGCAGGCATTATCAGAAGAGGGAAAACCTTGACCAGAATGCGGATGAACGCAGTAAAGAAATCAAGGCCGGCCACCGGATGGATGAGCGGTACGAAAAGAGGTACTAGAACCGCTGTCAGGACATTGATGAGAGTTGTATATGTAAGAACGCCTGCGATGCTGCCTCCGAGTTTGTCCGTGACCACAGAACAAGCCGTAGCCGTAGGACATATCATACAAAGCATAAGGCTCTCCACGCCGACCTTAGCCGGCAACGAAGGGAAAAGCATAAGGGCCAGAGCGAGTATCACGAAACTGCCTCCCTGGATGAGCAGCAGCCACGCCTGCCAGCGATGAGGCTTGAGATCACGCGGCTCAATGCGGCAGAAGGTCAGGAAAAGCATTATGAAAAGAAGTACAGGCTGGATGTGCTTGCAGAACCACAGCAGTTCCGGTCCGGCCGGATGCAATGCAGGAATGAAATGGTAAATGATATACAAGGAAGCGCCTGTGACCATACCTATCACCAGCATCCAGTCCTTCAAGAATTTCACGAACTTTTCCATAGGGCTGCAAAGATAAGAAACAGTTTTTAAAGAGCATCGTATATGCAGTTAATTGATTATATTTGTGCCTGACTATGACACAACTGAACTCGGACATACAGTACCTACCGGGAGTCGGGCCCAAAAGAGCGGCGTTGCTGAAGAACGAGCTGGAAATCCACACGTTCAGCGACCTCATTCATTTCTATCCGTTCAGATATATTGACCGCAGCAGCATACAGCGGATCGCAGACCTCACCCCAAACGTCGCAAACGTCCAGGTGATGGCCCGCGTGACCAGATCAACCCTATGCGGTCCTTCCGGTTCTGTGTTCGACATCAACCAGCCGGGATTCAGATTCAACGCAGTCAAACGTCTCAGTGTAATGGTGGAAGACAGCAGCGGAGAGATGGAAATGGTATTCTTCAAAGGAATCAAATGGAACTGGGAAAGGCTCAGACCCGGAAGTGTGTTTGTATTCTTCGGGAAGCCTCAAGCTTTCAACGGGCGTCTCAACATCGTCCATCCGGAAGTGGACAGTCCTCCTTCGGCTGAAGAAATAAAAACAGGAGCCGGTTTTCTAACAGGAGTATATCCAAGCACGGAGAAACTCAGGAATGCAGGAATAACAGGAAAGGTAATTACAAGACTGCAAGCTGCTGCTTTGGAAGCCTGCCTGCCGGAGATTGAAGAAACTCTTCCCGACTATGTCATGCAGGATAACAATCTCGTTCCCCTGAAATACGCACTGCGGAATATTCACTTTCCTCAAAGCGCCGAAGCTCTTTCGAAAGCTACAGGAAGACTGAAGTTCGAAGAACTGTTCTTCCTCCAGCTTTCACTTCTAAAGCAGAAATACATCAGGAGCCGAGGCATTACGGGCATCAGAATGCCTAAGGTCGGGGACGCCTTCAACAAATGTTACAGCAGTCTTCCATTCGACCTTACGGACGCTCAGAAACGAGTCATCAAGGAGATTCGCACTGACATGACCAGCGGAATGCAGATGAACCGTCTGCTTCAAGGCGACGTCGGTTCAGGCAAGACCATGGTTGCCGTGCTGAGTTGTCTCATTGCCTATGGCAACGGCTACCAGTCATGCATAATGGCCCCGACGGAGGTCCTGGCCCAGCAGCACTATTCCAACGTAAAACGCTATCTTGAAGGAACAGGAGTTCAGTGCACACTTCTGACTGGCAGCAGCACAGCCAAAGAGCGTAAAGCCATCCATGAAGGGTTGGAAAACGGAAGTATCGGAATCATCATAGGCACACACGCCTTGATAGAGGATAATGTCCTTTTCTGCAATCTGGGACTCGCCGTCATTGACGAGCAGCACAGATTCGGGGTCGAGCAGCGCTCCAAGCTTTGGACCAAAGGTCCAAAGCTTGGAGTCTGCGAGGGCACTAAACCCCTGCACCCCCTCAAGGGGGATGGCGTGGGCGTCGCTGAAGCGACCGCGCTCACAGCCAACAGCGGCATCGAGTCTATACCGCCGCACGTCCTTGTCATGACAGCGACCCCTATCCCGAGGACCCTCGCCATGACTCTGTACGGAGACCTTGATATTTCTGTAATAGACGAACTGCCGCCCGGCAGGAAGCCTGTACAAACTGTTCTTATAGGACAAGGAAGACGACGTGCATTATATAAGTTCTTGCGCGATGAGATAGCGAAAGGCAGACAGGTTTTCATAGTCTATCCCCTTATCTTCGAAAGTGAGAAAATGGACTTGAAAAACCTCGAGCAAGGATACGAAGACATCGTAAAGGAGTTCCCTCTGCCGGACTACAAGGTAGCCATAGTCCATGGGCAGCAGACAAACGAAGTCAAGAATTTCAACATGAGCGCATTCGCTCAAGGAAGAGCCGACATTCTCGTTTCCACTACTGTTATCGAAGTCGGTGTCGATGTCCCGAATGCATCCGTAATGGTCATTGAAAGTGCACAGCGATTCGGCTTGAGTCAGCTGCACCAATTGCGTGGACGGGTCGGAAGAGGAAGCGAAAAGTCCTACTGCATACTGGTCAAGGACGAAAAAGTGTCAAAGGAATCACTGAAGCGGCTGAATCTCATGTGCCAGTCCGAAAACGGCTTCGTACTTGCGGAAGAAGACATGAAAATGCGTGGGCCGGGAGATCTCGAGGGCACTCAGCAGAGCGGTTTGCCTATCAGCCTGAACATAGCCTCCCTCGCTCATGACGGAATCCTTCTTTCAGATGCCAGATTGTATGCGGAGTCAGTCCTTGACAGGGATCCGTATCTCACGAATCCGGAAAATGCGCCACTTTTGCATGAGTTAAAGAAAGACAAATACAACATCAAGGATTTCAGCCAAATAAGCTAATGATTACTGAATTGATAGACAAATATGTCTGGCTCATTCAGACATTTATCGACGCTGGGACCCAAGGGCTTTCCCTTGATGGAATCGGCCGCAAATGGGAGCGCCGCTACGGCACTGACTATCCACGGAGGACATTCAACAACCATCGCGAAGCCATCGCAGAGATATTCGGAATCGAGATTGAATGCAACAGAAGCACCAACAGGTACTTCATCCGGTACGGTGAGGATGCCATCGACAGGCAATCTTCCGTTGGATGGCTCATCAACACCTTCACAGTCAACAATTTGCTCTCCCTCAGCAAAGAAAGGCTCACAGGAAGGGTATCACTTGAGAACATCCCTTCAGGCCAGGTTCATCTCACAGGCATCATATCGGCCATGCAGGAGAACAGGACTCTGGAGATTGTATATAGAAAATACGATGAAACCGAAGGTGAAATGTTCCATGTCGATCCTTATGCCATCAAGGAATACCTTCGCAGATGGTATGTTCTCGGATATTGTCACGAAAGAGGCGCTGAACGCGTCTACGCCTTGGACCGGATAAACTCCCTTTCCATAACGGGATGGTCTTTCCGCATGCCACGTGACTACGATGTGGAGGAAAAATATGCGCAGACTATCGGGATTTTCAGAAACGACGACATGGAACCTGAGAGCATCTATCTCAAAGTGACCGACCATGAAGCCAATTATCTTCGCGACTTGCCTCTTCACTCCAGCCAGATGGAAATAGGTCCGGAGGGCGAAGGCTACGTTAAGTTCCGCATCCGCGTCATCCCGAACGAAGACCTCGTCATGGAGCTCAAACGCCTCTGCTCTGAAGTGGAGGTCCTCTCTCCAGCATCGCTCAGAAACAGGATCGCCCGCGAATTGCAAGAAGCGGCCAACAAGTATAAATAATTATTACATAAATATATGAAGCACTTTACATCAAGCGTAACGATAGGCGCTGTTTTATGTTTACTATCGATTGGAAATATGTCATGCACAAAAGAAAAAGAAAATGAAAGCGGCTATATCGGAGTCTCCGACATCGAAGTCACCGACGGCCGTCTCACTCCTGAGGTCATGCTTGCACTCGGCAGGCTCACCGACCCTCAGCTCTCCCCTGACGGGCAGAAGATCCTTTACGGCGTAAGCTACACCTCAGTCGAGAACAACAGCAGCTGCCGCAACCTTTTCCTTTGCAACGCTGACGGCACCGGCAAGGTCCAGCTCACCCGCTACGCAAAGAGCGTCTCATGCGCGCGCTGGTCACCTGACGGCAGCGAGATCTGGTTCATCCAGAAGGGCCAGATCTGGAAAGCACCTCTCAACGGGAACAAGCTCGGCAAAAAGGTTCAGATGAGCGACGTGCCAGCAGGCATCAGCGAGTTCGCGCTCTCCCCTGACGGCAACCAGCTCATGTACATCAGCACCATCAAGAATCCGAACGTGGACCAGGCCAAGGACCTCGGCGATCAGTATGACAAGGCCCAGGCTTATGCCACTGAGGACCTTATGTACCGCCACTGGGACCATTGGGTAACCGAAATCCCGCGCACCTATGTCGCCACTACAGTCAACGGGACCATAACTCCGGACAATTCCTTCGACCTTCTCGGAAGCGAGCCTTTCGAGCTTCCTACCGAGCCATTCGGAGGATGTGAGCAGCTCAGCTGGTCTCCTGACGGCAGATACATCGCATACAGCTGCCGCAAGCTCACAGGCAAGCAGTACGCGTTCAGCACCAACACCAGCATCTATGTATACGACATCCTCACAGGCGAAACAGTCGCAGTCACCACAAAGGGCGGTTACGACACCGACCCTGCATGGAGTCCGGACGGCACCAAGCTCGCTTGGATCTCAATGGAGCGCGACGGCTACGAGGCTGACCGCCAGAGGCTTATGGTCGCAGACATAGTCTTCCCTGAGCAGCCGCAGGACGGCCAGGCTTCAGGCTGCACCGTGTCAAACATCCGCGAACTCACCGAAGGCTTCATCTATGACGCCGCAGGCATTTGCTGGACCCCGGAAAGTGACGGCATCGTATTCCCGGCCACAATGGACGGCATCGGAGCGCTTTGCTACACCGGAGTTGCGGGCAGCGGCAGCATCAAGCGTCTCACACCTGACGACTGGTGGGCAGGTTTCGGCACACCGTTCTCATTCGCGCGTGAAGGAGAAGGCTTCAAACTGCTCACCACGTACACCAGCATGAACTTCCCTACCGAGATGGTAGAGGTCAGCATCAACGCTTCCGGCGAAGCTTCATACACTCAGATCTCAAACGAGAACGAGCACATCCTCAGCCAGCTTGACGACATCAAATGCGAGCGCATAGCATTGCCTTGCGGCAACGGCGAAACGCTTTACAGCTGGGTGCTCTACCCTCCGCACTTCGACGCAAGCAAGTCATGGAACGGCATCGAGATGTTCAACGGCGGCCCGCAGACCAGCCTCGACCAGAGCTGGAGCTACCGCTGGAACTTCCGCCTCATGTGCCAGCAGGGCTACGTCGTGGTCCTCCCTGCACGTCACGGCGACAGCGGCTTCGGCCAGGAGTGGAAGGAGCAGATCAGCGGTGACTACCAGGGCCTCAACATGGAGGACTACCAGATAGCCGGCAGATGGTTCAAGAGCCAGCCTTGGGCGGCCAAGCTTGCAGGCGTCGGCGCTTCTTACGGCGGCTTCTCAGTCTATAATATGATGGGCATCCACGGTGACCTTTACGACTGCTTCATCTCACACGCGGGCATCTTCGACGAGAAGATGATGTGGTACACCACCGAAGAGGCTTGGTTCGGAAACTGGGACAACGGCGGTCTCAAGGAGTACGCCTATGAGGAAGGCCAGGTAGGCCCTGCAGGTGACGGCATCACCTTCGGAGGCCTTCAGCAGGCAGGTGCGCCTTATGCCGTCGGCTCAAAGGTTGCGGAGCATTACGGCAACGATCCTGAGGCGAAGGTCACCAAATGGCACACCCCTATCCTCTGCATCCACGGTATGCTGGACTTCCGCATCCCGTACACCCAGGGCATGGCTGCGTTCGCAGCGGCTCAGATGATGGGCGTTCCTAGCAGGCTCGTTATCTTCCCTGAAGAGTGTCACTGGATCCTCCAGCCGCAGAACGCTCTTCTCTGGCACAACGAGTTCTACGGATGGCTTGACCGCTGGATGAAACAGGAGGTATAAAAACCGGTTCTATAAATGCAGAATGGAAGTATCCAGATTGCCGACATGAACCTCTGGATCCGGGCCGATATAGATATTGTTCTTCAATCTGAAAACGACTGTGCCTTTCTTGCAGATCAACTGGTAATCCTCGTCCTCATCAATACCCATTTCTTTGATTTCATTGTCAGAAAAGTCCACCACGCCGGCTTCTTCAAAGCCTTCCTCACTTGGAGTGTAATGATAGCAGTCCCTTTCTGTCCGGGCAAGTTCAAGTACTTCCGGAATAAGATCGTTGCTGAGCAAGCCGGCGGCCTGAGCATCCGGATATCCGGCAGTGATGATTCTGATATCGCTGTCAAGCTGTTCCTGGGTCAACGTTCCCAGTTTTTCAAACAAATCTCTGTAAGTAGGCATATTGCGTTAAGGAATGATTAATAATGACAAATTTGATGTTTCCTTTGCAAAGGTACGCAAAGCATGGGCAAAAACAAGCGATTGATGAAAGACCGCGACATTCGATTCAAAGACTCGGTATTTGAAACTGTTGCAAGAATTCCGGAAGGGAGGGTCGCCACATACGGGCAGATAGCTCTTCTCGCGGGTCGTCCCGGCGCTGCGCGCGCAGTCGGGAATGCTCTACATACCAACGACGACCCTGTGCGCGTGCCTTGCCACCGCGTGGTGGACGCATGCGGACGTCCCGGAGCGAACTACGGCCTCGGCGGGCCTGTTATCCAGAGGCGGAGGCTTGAGGACGAAGGTGTAGTGTTCTCGGAGAACGGCAGCGTGGATCTGACGCGCTACGGAATTGTCATCGAAAATCATCCTTTGCAGCCTTTCCTGCCGCCTAACGGCAAGGTGCTATTTCTGGGGAGCTTCCCGCCGCCACGGGCGCGCTGGTCCATGGAGTTCTTCTACCCGAACTTCATCAACGACTTCTGGCGCATCCTGGGGCTGCTTTTCTTCGGCGACAAGAAGCATTTCGAAGTGCCGGGCGCCAAACGCTTCGACGTGGACCGCGTCAAGGCATTCTGCTCGGAGGCCGGCCTGGGCTTCTACGACACCGCCTCGAAAGTCTGCCGCTGGAAGGGCAATGCGAGCGACGAGTTCCTCGAAATCATCGAGCCGGCCGACATAGCCGCGCTCCTCGCGGCAATGCCTTCGTGCCGCACCGTCGTCACGACCGGCGGCAAGTCCTCCGAGGAGCTTCTGGCGATCCTGGCGGCTGACGGGGCTTCGATTTGCGGGTCCGGTTCTGTCCCGGCATCAAGCGGCGACGGTCCGGCTGCCGCACCTTTCGGAGTCCCTCCTGCCGGCGATAACCTTGACATTTCGTGCGGCGACAGCGGCCTCAGAGTCCCTCCTGTCGGTGGCTCCATCGCTGTCCGAGCCTTCGGCCGCGACCTCCGCTGGTACCGCATGCCCTCCTCCTCCCGCGCCTACCCCATGTCCCTTGACCGCAAAGCCGAATACTACCTCAAACTCTTCAGCCAAGGATAAGAGACGGATAATCATTCCAATCTTCCACCGTCGTTCCAGTTGCGTTGTAGCTTTCCGGCGCGAGTGTCCTCTATGAATTTGTCCAAAGCCTTGTGAGCCGCATCCGGACGGCCGGTATCCATATAATGCTGAATCCTGTCTATCTTGATTCTTTTATATATGTCCGGAAAGCTGTTGAAGTTTTCCCACACTGTCCTATCAGCCTTCAATGCATCAATGGTCCAATTCTGGAAGACGAAATCCTCCGGCTTCCAATCCGGCATGACAACCAGGCCGGAAGGAGTCATTTCACCGATAGAGATAAGCCGAAAGCATCTCTCAATGTTCTGCCAGCACCAATTGCATCCCTTCCTTCGCGGCGTGAAATGCTGGACGGGCTTTCCTTCGTCAATTCTTTTCATAGTACTGTCAATCCATCCGAAGCATAATGCCACTTCTACGGCATCGATATATCCGACAACACCAGGATATGGCTTGTCGGCACGGTTTACACGCAACCAGAAATCCCTTGCCTTGTCATGGTTTTCCAGATACCACCCATATAGTTCTTCCCGTGTATGAATGTCAAGCAGATTGGTTACTTCCATTTGAATCTGTTTTGAAATGGTCAGGGAGATATATTATTGAAGATTTTTGAGGACAGATATTCTCTTGAAGAAGGTACATTAACGGAACTATGTAACTGATAAAAGAAGAAATATGGTCCGAAAAGATTCATTAAACATTTCAACACTTCTTATATGGCAAACAGGATCGAAGTAAGGAATGTTGTCAGCACAAGCAGCGGAAGCATAGGATCCAAAGACCTGTCAGCACGAGTCCACACTCCGCGCAGATGAAGGGCGAACAATGGCAGAGTAAGAAAGAACAGCCAGTGCTTCAACTCAACCGCCGTAAGAAGGTTGTACCAAAGCATCAGCCCCCATCCGGCAACAATGAGTATTGTCTGATAAATTCTCGCGCCTTCAAGTCCCAGTCTCAGCGCTACAGTCGTCCTTGTAGCCGAATCTGTCTTCATATCACGGATATTGTTCACGTTCAGCACGCCGATGCTCCAACATCCTATGGCTGCAGCTGGGAGAATCCATGATGGACAGATGGTATGAGAACAGACATACCCGGCACCCAGGACGGATACAAGTCCGAAAAAAATGAATACAAAGACATCACCAAGCCCACGATATCCGTATGGATTCCTGCCAAGAGTGTAATGCATGGCTGCCCGGATGGCGGCTGCTCCAAGAACAATAAGGCAGACCGGCTCCAATGCAAAGAGTTCCTTGAAACTGCAAAGGACCATTATCAGACCGCTGATGCAGCACAGCCCCGCTATGACAGCAATGAGACGCTTCATCTGCTGTACCGTCATCTCCCCGTCCTGAATCGAATAATGTATGCCCTGGCGGTCAGCTGTATCTGTACCATGAAGAGTATCCCCAAGTTCGTTCGATAAATTGGAAAGAATCTGAAGGAATGCGGTCGTAAAGACTAAAGCGATAACCGTTGGCACGTTCAACGGAGTAACGGTGGAAGCCAGCGCCATCCCAGCGACTATACCGGCAAGGGAAAGCGGCAGTGTGCGAAGGCGCATTGATTTAATACAAGCTTTGACAGTCATATCATTTTTCTCCTATATACATACGACATATTCCGAAAGTGAATGGTTTGTGCATAACCTTCTTGTACCCGCAGTCTTTCATGACATCCATCCATTCATCTTTTCCGGGAAAGTTCAGGACCGATGCCGGAAGATACCTGTATGCCGCCTTGTCCCCTGAGACCATTCCTCCAATCCACGGAAGGAACTTCGTGAAGTACAAGCAGTATATCCATCTGAGAACTGCGTTGGAAGGCACCGACAGTTCAAGAATCACAAGCCGCCCGCCCGGTTTCAAGATGCGCAGAATCTCCATCAGGGCTTTCTCCCGGTTTTCAAAATTGCGAATTCCGAAAGCTATGGTGGCCCTATCGAAAGAATCGTTCTCAAACCGCATTTCCTCGCCATTGCCACATTCTGCATGAATACGTGACTCAAGTCCGGCAGCACACACTTTCCTGGCCATCACTTCGAGCATTCCTTCTGATAAGTCAATACCGGTGACCATCGTATCCGCATCACTGTGTTCAGCAATCTCCAGGCTGAAGTCTCCTGTGCCGCAGGCTATGTCCAGAATCTGTCCCGGCTGTTCTTTGTCGACAATCCATTTGAGAGCTTTGCGCCTCCATGCTCTGTCCACTCCAAGAGACAGGATGTGGTTCAGTTTATCATAATCCCCTGCTATCGAGTCGAACAACGACTGTATTTTCTTTGTATCAGGTCCTTTCATATCATCTGATCAGAATTCTTTCCCGCAAGTTAAGCATATTATTCTTGAGTTCAGTATAAGAGCGACGAAATCATCACTTTTGTAGATATGAAGCGGGGGCGCCGCGCCGATACAGCCTGCAGTTCCTTATCCTTGATGACATCTGCTGCAGCAGCTGATAAGGGGGCGGAGCCCCCTGAAAAAGCATGCCTCAGCGTGCACGGCGGAGGCCGGGACGGAGCTGAACTTGGGACAACCTTCATGTCCTGACGAACACGAAGTTCTGCGATGTCGGTAGGCCGGGAGCCGCGGGGGTAGCGGATAAGGGGGCAGAGCCCCCTGAAAAAGCATGCCTCAGCGTGCACGGCGGAGGCCGGGACGGAGCTGAACTTGGGACAACCTTCATGTCCTGACGAACACGAAGTTCTGCGATGTCGGTAGGCCGGGAGCCGCGGGGGTAGCTGCGGCAGCAGCGGATAAGGGGGCAGAGCCCACTGAAACAATGACTGCAGGCCCGTAAGCCTGCAGTCATTGTACCCCCATGGCGAATCGAACGCCAATCTTAGGAACCGGAATCCCAAATTCTATCCATTAAACTATGGGGGCCGGTACGGATGCAAATATACGAAAAATATGGGGGATTTCTCATTATCCGCGGTTTTTCGTATTTTTGTATCAGTTACATCAAGCCAGAAGTCCGGCAGACAGGAATGGCCCTTGGACAATGAACGACTATAAAACAAGCACTTATGAAAAAAGCATATATTTTCCCAGGACAGGGAGCGCAGTTCCCGGGCATGGCCAAGGACCTCTACGGAAGCAACGCAAAGGCACGCGAACTCTTCGAGCTGGCCGACAGCATATTGGGATTCAGGATTACAGACATTATGTTCGAAGGAAGCGAGGATGACCTCAAGGCCACAAAAGTGACGCAGCCTGCCATCTTCCTCCACTCCACCATATTGGCGCTTTGCAGCGAAGACTTCCAGCCTGACATGGTTGCAGGGCATTCCCTTGGAGAATTCTCAGCTCTTGCCGCAGCGGGAGCCATGGCATTCGAGGATGCCTTGAAACTCGTTGCTGTCCGTGCCGGCGCCATGCAGAAATGCTGTGAGAGCGTACCCGGCACTATGGCCGCGGTCCTTGCTCTCCCTGCAGAAACCGTCGAACGCATCTGCGATGAAACTGAAGGCATCGTCATAGCCGCCAACTATAACTGCGACGGGCAAATCGTGATTTCAGGAGAGGACGAGGCCGTCAAAGCCGCTTGTGCGAAGATGAAGGAAGCCGGTGCAAAACGCGCACTGCCACTGGCCGTCAGCGGCGCCTTCCACTCCCCTCTCATGGAGCCGGCACGCGCGGAGCTTGGCACAGCCATAGAAGCCACCGCCATCAGCGTGCCTGTCTGCCCAGTGTACCAGAACGTTACCGCAGTCGCTGAGACCGATCCGGCCAGAATCAAGGCGAACCTCCTCGCTCAGCTTACTTCCCCAGTCCGCTGGACTCAATCGGTCAAGGCCATGCTGGCGGATGGCGCCGAGAGTTTCACAGAACTCGGTCCCGGAACGGTGCTGCAAGGCCTCGTGAAGCGCATTTCCAACGCTGAAGGCTTCACCGTCACCATCAATGGCCGCCAGTAGTGCCAATCCACACACAGCTCAACATAAGCAAAGACCGCCGAACCACTGATAAACAGGCTTCGCCGAAACGCTGTAGCTATTTATTACTGACTTAGGGAGCAATAAATCACTTTTCGTCCCTAAGTCGTTGAATCATTTCCCAAATGTTTCCCATTGAACGGCAAATAGGATGGGAACAGGAACTGCCGGGTGCAATGCTCCACCGTTATTTTTATAAATAGGTCCTTTCAGACGGAACACATTTCCTATATTTTTATTAAATTTGTTGGAATTTGTGCCACTATTGCACAAGCATCGATGATTACAATAATATTTTAACATAAAACGATCGAAAAACTATGGCAAAAGAAAAGAAATTCATCACCTGTGACGGTAATCAGGCTGCCAGCAACATCGCTTACCTCTTCAGCGAGCATGCAGCCATCTACCCTATCACTCCATCATCAACCATGGCAGAGAACATTGACGAATGGGCTGCCCACGGTAAGAAAAATCTCTGGGGTGAAGTAGTAAAGGTTACAGAAATGCAGAGTGAAGCAGGCGCAGCAGGCGCAGTCCACGGTTCACTCCAGGCCGGTGCCCTCACCACCACCTACACTGCATCACAGGGACTTCTTCTTATGATCCCTAACATGTACAAGATCGCAGGAGAACTGCTTCCTGCTGTCTTCCATGTTTCAGCGCGCGCGCTCGCATCTCACGCACTCTCCATCTTTGGTGACCATCAGGACGTAATGGCTTGTCGTCAGACCGGCTTCGCAATGCTCGCATCCGGTTCAGTACAGGAGGCTCAGGACCTCGCAGCTGTGGCACATCTTTCAGCCATCAAGGGCAGCGTCCCGTTCCTGCACTTCTTCGACGGATTCCGCACATCACACGAAATCCAGAAAATAGAGGCCATCGACGAGGCTGACCTCAAGGCTATGGTCAGCGAGAAGTCTCTTGCTAACTTCCGCAAGAGAGCGCTCAACCCGGAGGTTCCTGTAACCCGCGGTACCGCTCAGAACGGCGACGTTTACTTCCAGGCCGTCGAGTCACGCAACCAGGCTTATGACGCCATCCCTGACATCGTCGCACGCTACATGGGCGAAATCAGCGAACTTACAGGCCGCCAGTACCGCCCGTTCGAGTACTACGGCGCAGCTGACGCTGAGAACATCATCGTCGCCATGGGTTCCGTCACCGAGACCATCAAGGAGACCATCGACTACCTCGCGAAGCAGGGCAAGAAGTACGGTCTCATCACCGTTCACCTCTATCGTCCGTTCTCAGAGAAATACTTCCTCAAAGTGCTCCCTAAGAGCGTCAAGAAGATTGCTGTCCTCGACCGCACCAAGGAGCCGGGAGCTCTCGGAGAGCCTCTCTACCTTGACATCAAGGCACTCTTCCAGGACAAGGAGAACAGCCCTCTCATCGTAGGCGGACGTTATGGCCTTTCATCAAAGGACACATCCCCTGCCCAGATGGTAGCAGTATTCGACAACCTCGAGCTCAAGGAGCCAAAGAACGGATTCACTGTAGGCATCGTCGATGACGTCACCTTCAAGAGCCTTCCTGTGAAGGAGGAAATCTCCATCGTGAAGCCGGGCACCACAGAGTGCAAGTTCTTCGGACTCGGCTCAGACGGTACTGTCGGTGCAAACAAGAACACCATCAAGATTATCGGTACCCACACCGACCTTTACAGTCAGGCATACTTCGACTACGACTCAAAGAAGTCAGGCGGTTACACCTGCAGCCACCTCCGCTTCGGCAAAGAGCCTATCAAGGCACCTTATCTCGTTTCAACTCCGGACTTCGTCGCCTGTCACGTCCCTTCATACCTTGAGAAATATGACGTTCTCAAGGGTATCAAGGAAGGCGGCAGCCTCCTTCTCAACTCCCTCTGGGACGAAGCTGAGACCCTCAAGAGAATTCCTGACAACGTAAAGGGCATCATCGCCCGCAAGCACGTCAGTCTCTATATCATCAACGCTACCAAGATCGCTGCTGAAATCGGCCTCGGCGGACGCACCAACACCATCCTCCAGAGCGCATTCTTCCGCATCACCGGCATCATCCCTGCAGAGGATGCCATCAAATACATGAAGGACGCCGCTCTCAAGAGCTACGGCAAGAAGGGCGAGAACATCGTCAACATGAACTACGCAGCCATCGACCGCGGCGGTGAGTACACAAAGGTGGAGGTTCCAGCAGAATGGGCAGAAATCAACGCTAAGTTCGTCAACCCTAACGCCAGCCGTCTCGCTCCTGAATTCGTAAAGAACGTTGCTGACATCGTGAACGCACAGTGCGGCGACACCCTCCCTGTAAGCGCATTCCTCCCTTACCAGGACGGTACAATGCCTGCTGGCACAGCCGCTTATGAGAAGCGCGGCGTCGCTGTCAGCGTGCCTGTATGGGATGCTGAGAAGTGTATCCAGTGCAACTCCTGCGCATTCGTCTGCCCTCACGCCGCCATCCGCCCGTTCCTCCTCACCGACGAAGAGGCCGCCGCAGCACCTGCAGGCGTAAAGATTGCCCAGGGCAAGGCAAACCTCAAGGAATACAAGTACGCTCTCGCAGTTTCAGTCGCTGACTGTACAGGTTGCGGCAACTGCGTTGACGTTTGTCTCGCCAAGGAGAAAGCCCTCGTCATGGCTTCATACGAGGACAACAAGGCAGAGCAGGCTTCATTCGACTGGCTCAACGGCAAGATCGGCTACAAGGAGGTTCTTGACAAGAAGTCCAACATGAAGGCCGCTCAGTTCGCTCAGCCTCTCTTCGAGTTCTCAGGAGCTTGCGCAGGCTGCGGTGAGACCCCATACATAAAGAACATCACCCAGCTCTTCGGCGACCACATGATGATCGCGAACGCAACCGGTTGTTCATCAATCTACGGCGCTTCATTCCCTGCATCTCCATATTGCACAGACTCAAAGGGCCACGGTCCTGCATGGCAGAACTCCCTGTTCGAGGACTTCTGCGAGTTCGGTCTCGGCATGCACCTCGGTTCAGACCGTATGCGTGAGACTGTCGCCAGCCTCATGAGCAAGGGTCTCACATGCGAGTGCTGCTCGGAGGAGATGAAGTCACTCTACAGCAAGTGGCTTGAGAACCGCAACGACTACGCTGTCACACGCGATGTCGCTGACCAGCTCGTTCCTCTAATGGAGGCTTGCGGATGCGACACTTGCAAGGCTCTCCTCGAACTCAAGAACTTCATCCCTGCTCGCAGCCAGTGGATCTTCGGCGGTGACGGCGCAAGCTACGACATCGGTTACGGCGGACTTGACCATGTCCTCGCTTCAGGTGAGAATGTCAACATCCTCGTTCTCGACACGGAGGTTTACTCAAATACAGGCGGTCAGTCTTCAAAGGCCACTCCTGCTGGCGCAATCGCCAAATTTGCCGCGTCAGGAAAGAAGATCCGCAAGAAGGATCTCGGAATGATGGCCATGAGCTATGGCTATGTATATGTCGCTCAGGTAGCTATGGGTGCAAGCCCTGTTCAGTACATGAACGCTATCAAGGAGGCTGAGGCATACGACGGGCCATCACTCATCATCGCTTATGCACCTTGTATCAACCACGGTCTCAAGGCCGGCATGGGTCTGAGCCAGAAGGAGGAGAAGCTCGCTGTCGAGTGCGGTTACTGGCATCTCTACAGATTCAACCCGGCACTTGAGGAGCAGGGCAAGAATCCGTTCACTCTTGACTCCAAGGAGCCTGACTGGACCAAGTTCCAGGGCTTCCTCAAGGGCGAGGTTCGTTTCGCTTCCCTCTACAAGCTGTTCCCTGACAGAGCTGAGGAGCTCCTCCAGAAGACAGAGGAATTCGCCAAGGTTCGTCTCAACACTTACAAGAGACTCGCTGCACAGCAGTAATCGTCCGCCCTTAGGGGCAGACTGATTGCTCCGCAACAATAAAAGGCTGGCCCTCTCACGGGTCAGCCTATTTTTTACGGGTATCCTCCGACCGGAGGTGGAAGGATAAGCACATTTCTTCGAGCGGAGTCGGGACATAATGGCGGAGTGCCGCCGCTACGCTGACAAGCAGCCTTCAGCGGAACGCTGAGCTCACAGCATCATTCCTCTAATTTCTGTTCAAATTATGTATCAAGGAAGAGGTGGTGATGGGGAAGGTGAAATAAGTGTCAGGATAAGGCTCATCCTTAAGGGTGAAGTGCCACCACTCGCATTCGTATGGTTTGAAGCCATGGCGCAGCATGGCTTCCCGAAGAATCATCCTGTTGCGGTACTGTTCTTCATTGACAGGACCGTATGCACCGGCTTCCTGTCCCGGAAGGACATCCGGATGCGAGGCCACGCCGAAATAGTCGTATGTGCAGCCCATATCCACCTCGCGTTCCGTCTTCATGTCGAACAGAGTCAGATCTATGGTCGATCCACGCGTATGCCCGCTTTTCTCGGCTATATACTCCTGTGGAATCAGAACGGACTTATCCAGTTCGGGATAGAAGTACTCTTTCATCCTGACATCATCCACATCCGCCGCCCATGCCATGAAATAGTCCACAGCGCATTGAGGTCGGTACGCATCAAAAATTTTCAATCTGTAGCCCAGTTGAAGGAGTTCATCACTTACAGCCTTCAACGAATCAGCGGCCTGACGGGTGATGATGGCTATCGGCTCTTCATACCCGGGGATACGGTCCCCTATGAAATTGTAAGTGCTGAAATAGCGTATCTCCAGAATGGCGTCCGGAACCACGTCAGTCACCAGAACGAAGCCGGAGCTGTCCTCCTCGGGAAGAATGGTAGTCCCTGCCTTCTTGCAGGCGGAAAGCAGTGCAAGCATCATTGCTACTGCCAGAAATATCTTTTTCACGTTCATCATATTCTATTCATCCCTGCCCGTTCCGGCGAACCGCTCACTATACTCACTGTTTATCTCGGCAAGTTCTTTCCTGCCTGATACATAATCGTCATAAAACTCATCATATTCACCCTCCAGCGCTTCCTTCACTATCTGAATGCGCTCCATGGGAGTAGTGTCTTTAATCAAAATGCTGTTCATGGCAAGCAAATCAGAACCTTTTTTAAAAATGATTGGCGAGCTGGTAGAAGGCCTGGGCTTCAAGGATTTGGACTTCAGACCGGGAAGAGGCCGGCATTTCTGAATAATTGCCTTCCGAATCCTTCTCCACAGTAAACTGCTTAATCTGACGGACCGGTGACAGAACTGTCAGAACACCGTCTGAATAATAACCCAGATCCTGATATGTCGCCATGAAAGCCCTCTCCTTGAAATCCGGATCAAGAACGTTACTTCCGTTGAAATCCGAGTCGTAGCTGAATCCCATCATAGAGAACAGCGTAGGCATGATATCTATCTGAGAACAGACTTTATCGATGCGCTGAGGTGCGATGAAACCCGGAGAATAAATAATCGCCGGAATGTGGTAACCATCCAAAGGAATGCTTGTCTTTCCGGCACTGGAGGCGCAATGGTCGGCGACTATGACGAAAACCGTATTTGCAAACCATTCTTTTGTCGAAGCATCGGAAATGAATTTGCCTATAGCGTAGTCCGTGTATTTCACGGCTCCTGCACGAGTCATCGGGTTCCCGTCGATTTCTATTCTACCGTCTGGATATGTATAAGGACGATGGTTGCTGATGGTCATGACATGCGCAAAGAAAGGATTGCCGCTGGCTGCCTGTGAGTCAAGATATCTCAATGTAGCATTGAAACTGTCTTCATCACAGGTGCCCCATATATTGTCGAAAGTGATCTCTTCCGGCAAAAAACCGTTTTTGTCCAACACTTCATAACCGTTGTTCTGGAAGAAAGCCTGCATATTGTCGAAATAGCTGAATCCTCCATATACAAAAGTGGTGCTGTACCCCATCCCACGAAGTATGCTGCCAATAGAATATGTGCGGGAGTTGTCAGGTCTCTTGATGATGCTTTCTCCGGAAGAAGGAGGGACACAGAGGGTCAATGCCTCCAATCCGCGGACTGTACGGTTTCCCGTCGCAAACAGGTTGCTGAAGAACAGTCCTTCGGAAGCGAGACGGTCCAGATTCGGAGTCAGGCCCCTGTCATCGCCGAAAATGCCTAAAAATCCGGCACTGAGGCTTTCCACCGTAACGAGAACAATATTCTTCCTGACCAGGCTGTCATTGACAACGTGCTGGATTCCAGAAGCATCCATTCCGCACAGTTCCCGGACCTTGGACTCAGCCAGAGTTTGAGGGATGACCTCGTAAAACTGATCATATTCAAGTTCGTTGCTGTTATATGCCTCAAGAAAATCCCAACAACCGTTTTCCTGAAGTTCCTTTTCATATATGTTTCCTAAACCGGCAAGGTTGAAATATCCCCAATGAAGCCATTTTATGCCGGCAAAGCTGAGAACAGCCAGAAGGACAAGAGACACAGCATACTGCTTCCAGCTTCCTATTCCAGCTTCCTTGACGTCATGTCCGCGCAGCATAAGCAAGCAAATGCCTGCAGCGAGTACCAGCACTCCTGAAAGAATGGGAACCATAGGATATGACTCGAAAATATTTCCTATCACTTCATTGGTGTAAACCAGATAATCAACGGCTATGAAATTGTATCTGACACCGATCTCATCCCAAAAAACGGATTCACTGATGATGTTGAGGACTATCAGGAACGCATAAAGAACCATCAGGAAGTATATGAACGACGAACGCCATCTGCGGCGGATTCCGGGAAGGAAAACCTTCAGAAGAAAACAAGCTGTAATGAGAATGAGAAGAGCGTTGGCAATACCGGGGACCACTCCGGCATACTCATCGGTTATGTCGTTGAAACAAACGACATAAAAGGTGATGGCAACCAGAAAGCCGCTCAGAATCCAGACAAAAGGCTTCTCATACTTTCTGTCCGTAAAAAAAGAATAAAGCAAAAAAGCCGGAATGAGAGCAAGCGTCGCGAAAGCGAAGTCATTGACCAAACCGACACCGAAGACTTTCACCCAAGTCATGAAAGTGAAATCCGAAGTTACCGTCATCGGG
>R27__coassemble_660_pt1 | contig 20066 bp, 21 predicted proteins | sample R27__metabat2_high_PE_015 | metagenome-assembled genome bin R27 | reverse complement strand
TCACATAGTTGATGGCATATTCCACCTTTCGCACTCTACCTGGATATGGTGTCAGAACACCTTTGTCCACCAGGTCAGATATGTCTCTTATAGCCGAATCGAGGGAAACGGATCCGAACTTGGACCAGTTCTGAGCGGTGATTTTAGCATCCTTCCCATCCAGATATATGTTCAGGACTTTTCTCTGCCTGTCGGAGAACGCCTCCGAGGAGAATTCCCGCCAGAATACCGACTTGTTCAGAATCCCGCTCAGAATCTCAAGAGAATCTTCTACAGCACGGCCGAGACACCCTACATACCATTCCAGCCAAGGGGTGATGTTTCCGTCATAGGTAAACCTCTGAGTCTTTTCCAGAATGGAATAATAGTCCTTCTTCTCTTTCTCTATTTCCCGAGACATGCTGAGGAATCGTCCCCTTCCGCCATCTATCCCGGCCAATGCCATATCCGCAATAGCACGCCCGATCCTGCCGTTGCCGTCATCAAACGGATGTATGCTCACGAACACGAGATATGATATCGCTGACTTCACGATGCTGGATATTCCGTCAGTATGGTTGAACCAGAACATGAATTCCTCCATATAGTCGTTCACATCAGAGGCAGGCGGTGCCATGAAATGGACCTTCTCGCGGCCCATCGATCCTGATATCACCTGCACGTCACCCTTCCTGTATTCACCTACTGTTATAGGAAATGCACCGCTCCTCCCGGAGGGAAACAGCGAGTTGTGCCATCCGAAAAGACGTTCCCTATCAACAGGAACATTATTATTGCGAGTGGCGTCAAGCATCATATCTACTATGCCCTCCATGAAATGCGTGGAGGTCCCGGAGACTTTGGTATTTGTTACGCCAAGCCGTTTGACTACGGAGGAACGCACGTCATCCGAATTAAGGCTGATACCCTCAATCCGGAAAGATGACACAATGTCCTGAGTGAGGATTTCGGCAGTAGCACCGGAACGGTCATTCTCTGCAAGAGCAGCCAGTCTTCCGTGCAGATAGCCGATTCTGGAGCTTACAGATTCTACAAGAGCTGATATCCGGTCCTTGTCCCAGGTAAAATTCATCCAGTCATACCTTTCGTAAATCCACATAGTCTTTGCGATATATTGTTCGCAACAAAAGTAGTGAATTGCGAATAAAAGGCAAAATTAATTCGCATATATTGAGAATTATTTGCCGCACGGCTTACATTCATTGACCTTCTTGTGGCAGATGAAAACATATCATACGGACTATCCAGGTTTTCGAGGATCATTTTATTGAATTCAAGAAAACTCTATCAAAAGATGTCCTGAAGAAGATGTATCAGGTTTTTATGCTGATAATGACCGTGGAAATGGTCCCGATCAAATTTCTTAAACCTATCACATCGATCAAGGACTTGTATGAAATACGAATTGAGGAGGGAGGCAACATATTCAGGGTGTTCTGCTGCTTTGATGAAGGGAAACTGATAATCCTTTTCAATGGTATCCAGAAGAAATCACAGAAAACCCCTAAAGAGGCACTGGATAAAGCCGAGGCCTTGATGAAGAAATATTTTGAATTGAAAAATGAGCAGAAAAATGAAAGATAACAAGAAACTTAATCTCACACCTATTGAGGACCTTATAGCTGAAGATTTCGGTAAGGTCGGCACGCCGGAGCGCGACGCATTCGAAATGGAGTGCGACGCATTCATCATTGGTGAGCAATTGAAAGACGAACGCCTGAAGGCTGGTCTCACACAAGAAGAATTGGCAGATAAAATCGGCACAAAGAAAAGTTTTATCTCTCGCGTAGAGAAAGGGAAGGCCGATATTCAGTTGTCAACACTGGTGAAAGTATTCCGAGGAGTCGGTAGAGAAATCAGTGTGCGTGTTTTGTAATTCTCTTCATCCCCTTTCCATATCGAGATATGGTTATGTCCGGCTAAGTCTATAAGTTTGGTGGTTGCTTACATACAATCATTCCAATAACCGAATAACTTTGTTAGCATCCAAGGAATGATTATCTTCGCAGAAATAACAGAAGCAATGAAGAAGCCCCTTTTACTCATACTCACATCCATAATATGTTTTGCTGGCTGCAAGAAAGAAGACCCAGAACAGGTGGCAGATGGCTTTGAGATGGCTGTTACGCCTTCAAACCAATCACGTTTCTTTCGCGCACATGCGGTAGCAGGATATCCTAATTCCTTATTGGACTATTTTGAGGAACGAAACTTGATTTTCAGTGCTTATTGGTACTTTTGTACAAAATGTGCGTACTACCCCTGTTATGGATAACGAAGGAAAGGTTATGGAGAGGCACACGGTCTTGAAGCTGCTGAAATAGCAGTAATTGTAAACCCCATCAAAACGCAATGAGTATGAATGAGAATTCGCGCAGTCTGTATCTTGACAACTTGAAGCTGTTTCTGACCCTGCTGGTCATCTTCCATCATGCCGGCCAGGCATATGGAAACGGAGGCGGCTGGGCTTATACACCAAGCAATACCGCTGAGTTCCTGCCCTGGATCTGGCATTTCTTCTCCGTAAATGCCGGCTTCTTCATGGGCCTGTTCTTCCTGATCTCAGGATACTTCGTTCCCCAAAGCTATGACAGACAGGGCGGCAAGGTCTTCGTCAGAAAAAAGCTCGTGCGACTCGGCATCCCTTTGCTTTTCATGGGAGCGATAACTTCTGCCATAACCAGGACGCTGGAGCCCGCTCACATGTGGTTCGTGGAAAACCTTCTTGTATTCTGCCTTCTGTACGCCCTCATCAGAACCTTCTGCAAATCGGCACCGGAGGATTGCGAATCAAAGCCCACAATCCCCGGATTGCTCATCCTTGGACTGATCATGGGCGTCGGCAGCTACTTCATCCGCAAGGTAAGCCCGCAGGACAACTGGATAATGGTTCCCCTCAAGATAGAGCCCGCCCACTGCCTGCAGTATGTCATGATGTTTGCCATAGGTGTTCTGTCCGGCCGTTTCAAATGGTTCGAGAAGATGAGCAATACCACCGGCGCCGTTTCCCTTTCAATCGGCGCTGTCCTGGCCGCCGGAATGTATTCACTCGGCGACAACCCATGGAGCGGATTCATCTGGGACTGGTATGGCATATATGAGTCCCTGATGTGCGTATTCATCTGCTTCGGCCTAGTATGGCTGTTCAGGGAATGCTTTTCATCGTCGTCAAAGTTCATGAAATGGTGTGCCGAGCAGTCATACGGAGCATATGTCTTCCACCTGCTGACAATGCTTGGAATCCAATTCGCCACCGACGGCATCTGGATGGGAGCCTTCGGAAAATTCATGTTCATCGGCATATCAACGACGATTGTCTCCTTTGTGCTCACATGGCTGGTCCGCCTGATACCCGGAGTAAAGAGAGTCCTGTAAATTTATGTTCAAGTATTCAATTTGTATGAATAATCAGGGAAAAAATTAACGGAAGAATTCAAGACACAAACAGCATCACTACCCTTACCATAAAGACTCACAGAAAGCACCTGCGCCGCAGGTGTTTGTTTTGTTTTCCCAACGTAGCCATCAAAGGGTGGTGGGTGGGCCGCAAACGTACATCGTTTACGCCCCTAACAGCATACGTTGTTTTACACAAACACCCTTGCATCCAGCCCGGTTGACTTGCTGAATACTTGATTCGGCGATAAGAAGCCGTGTCTCTTCCTCGGCCTCTCGTTCAGTTTGCGCTCTACTTCTTCGAGGAACTCCTGCGTGATATTCGTGAAGTCTGAGCCCTTGGGAATATACTGACGGATGAGTCCGTTGGTGTTTTCGTTGGCTCCACGTTCCCAGAAATGGTATGGTCTGGCGAAGAAGAAGTCCACACTTGTAGCCCTGGAAACGCGTTCGTGTTCGGCAAACTGCAAACCATTATCAGCAGTGATGGTCTTTACAAGGTCGTACTGCTTGAGACATTCGAGGATGCCGATGATCTGGTCGGCAGCTTCCGCGGCAGTCGGGTTCTGAAGCTTTCTGAGCCACACCTTTCCGGTCTTCCTGTCGTTCAGCGTGAGGATATGCTGGGAACGCGCTGCTCCGACAATCGTATCAACTTCGTAATCGCCTACACGGTTCTTCCTGTCAACGATTTTCGGCCTTTCGGAGATGTCAATCCTGTTGGGGATTGTGCCCCTTCTCTTTCTCAGGGCTCCGCGCTTCTTGTGCCTGCGTCCACGATGTCGCAGATGCTTGTACAGCTGACCGCCGTGGGCCTTGTCCCACCAGATATACTGATATATGGTCTCGTGCGATACCATCTTGATGCCCTGCTTGCGGCATACGCCCACAATCTGCTCGGGACTGTAGTCCATAAGAATCATTTCATCCACCTTCTTCCTGACATCTTCCTTGAATCTGCGTGGCAGATGGCGGCAACGCCATCGGTGGGCGGCCCTCTCCTGTGCTATCCTCGGCTTGTAACATCTGTATCTGCTATAGCCGTTTCTCTGAATCTCCCTTGTGATGGTTGACGGGTGGACGTGAAGATATTCAGCAATCTCTTTCTTCGAACATCCGGCCTCCAATTTTGCAGCGATCTGATACCGCTGCCACTCTTTTAAATGCGTCATTTTTGAACCTGTTTTGCGGGCAGACCGCCCCGGTGTAAAGATTTATACTCAATATAAACCTTTATCTCACAGATTCTTCCTCAAAAATTGCGTTTAAAAGTTGAATTCTAAAACAACTCAAATATGAAGAACATCCGAATCTTCCGTTATCCTGAGGTCATATTCATGTATGCTGAATGCGCTACCCAGACAGGAAAGGACAAGGATAAAGCGCTTAAGCTCATCAATGACATCCAGAACCGCGCACAGTCAAAGACCGTCTCTACAGAGCTCACGCTTGAGGGAGTCAAGAAAGAGAAAATGATGGAGATGTGGCTTGAGGGATGCCGTTTCCAGGACCTCGTACGCTGGGGTGACACCGATGAACTCGCCGATAACGGCAAGTATCTTCCTTCATTCCGCGACAAGCTCGCTGACGGCACTTCCGATCACCACGAGGGTTACGTCGACGATACAGATGCCGACTGGTGCATCAGGACCTATCCTGAAACAGGTTTCTAGAAGGGCAAGCATGAGCTCTTCCCGTTCACGTTCAGCGAAACATCGGTCAATGAGAATATTATTCAGAATCCGGGATACACTAACTAACAGTTACGGATTTCACCACAAGAGAAGGGATAGTCATCCGGCCATCCCTTCTTTAAAGAGAAAAGCCGACTTGAAAGGTTGGTTAATTATTTATTAAGTAAATGCTCAAGGGACTCTGCAGTGATGCACGGTCCCTCTTTGTTTTTGAATCCGGCAAATCAACAGGAGACTGAAAAAACAATGCGGATACAAGATATATGAGTGAATTTGAAAATTCATTCGTATATTGGAAACTGTATTGGAAATCACAATAAATCTACCATTATGGAGAGCATAAAAGAGATCTACAAAATCGGCATCGGCCCATCAAGCAGCCACACTATAGGACCGAACAGGGCTGCGCAGATTTTTTCAGGGAGAAATCCGGAAGCGTCGGAATTCAGAGTGACGCTGTATGGAAGCCTGGCCGCCACAGGAAAAGGTCACATGACGGATCAAGCCATAATGCGCGGCTTGAACCATGCAAAAACGGAAATTGTCTGGAGATCGGACATAGTTCCGGAATTCCACACAAACGGAATGTATTTCGAAGCATTGGATAATAGCGGGAATACAATTGACGACTGGACCGTTTACAGCATAGGGGGAGGAAATCTCTCTGAAGGCAAAACAGAGCACAATCCTGATGAAGTGTATCGGAGGAACTCCTTGGGCGAAATCCAGGAATTCATCCAGAAGGAAGGGCTTTCTTTCTGGGAATATGTTGAGTATCATGAAGATGACAAACTATGGGATTATTTGTCCGGAGTATGGAACGCCATGCAATCAAGCATACATGAAGGACTGGAAAATGATAAAAGGCTTCCGGGATGCCTGAGAGTCCCGAGCAAGGCCAAACAGTACTTCACGAGAGCCAGCAGCATGAAAGACAGTCTGAGAAGCCGGGCGCTCGTGAGTTCGTATGCCCTGGCTGTATCCGAAATGAACGCAAGAGGCGGGACGGTGGTCACAGCGCCGACATGCGGCTCATGCGGGGTAGTACCAGCGGTTCTGTACCACATGAAAACAGCACACGGCTTTTCAGACAAGGACATCCTAAAAGCTCTTGCCACAGCCGGTCTTTTCGGCAATATAATACGCACAAACGGCTCAATATCAGGGGCGGAAGTAGGTTGTCAGGGAGAAGTGGGAAGCGCCTGCGTAATGGCGGCGGTGGCTGTGAACCAACTTTTCGGAGGATCGCCCCAACAGATTGAATGCGCAGCAGAGATGGCGATGGAGCATAATCTGGGACTGACCTGCGACCCTATTTGCGGGCTGGTGCAGATCCCATGCATTGAAAGGAACGCGATGGCTGCGCTAAGGGCTTTGGACGTAAGCCTTTACGCACTTCTGAGTGACGGCCGTCACATGATCTCATTTGACAAAATCGTGGATACAATGAAACGCACAGGAAAGGATATTCCCAACATCTATAAGGAAACCGCCAATGGAGGACTGGCCATTCTGGAATACGAGAAGTCCTCTACCCAGTAAGACGGCATGAAAGACCAATGAAAATGTTCCCGATATCGAACGCTTAAGAGACAAGCAGAGATATCGGGATTTTTTCATCAGCAAAAAGGAACAAAATATAGGGGTCCCGCCAACATTTTGACATTATGCAAACATTTACATAAAGTGCAAATGTGCGTGCTACACCAATCTACAACGCATCATCCCCTACCTGAAGTGAAGCAGCCGTTAAGGGATCAGGAGTAAAACTATGTGTTTGAACGAAGACTGAGAGGGTAGCAAATGCCCTCCAATCAGTAAAGTGAGCGCACCGTTTGGCGGAGCACTGTTGCCGTCAGGACCAAGAACGAAGGCAGAAGGTCCCTGTTAAGATTGGTAAGCTTCGCTCCCCAAACCCCTCGGCCTTTTCGCCTTTCCGTATTTCTCACTACGTTCGAAATACCCGGCCCGGCCGGTTCGCTGGTGCTCACGACGCTGCGCGAGCCTGTGCGGCCTTCGTCCTCCAACTTTTCAGGCGAGGTGCTGCTGATGCCAGGGCCTTCTCCAATCATTTTCGGCCCTAGCGGCAGCGGTATCGAGCCGAATCAAAGTTGGAGGGCAACTGCCTACGGTAGAGTGTTCCGCAAAACAAGCAGCAACACATATTTTTGGGCTCACCTGCAAAGTTCCGTGGGAGACTATCCAAAGATCTTGCTTAGTCTGAACATGAAGAAAGAAAGATCGCTTACTCCACGCAACTGTGCACGGAAGGATTTCATCTTTGAGTTGAGTGATTCCGCGCCAGCATTGGTCGAGCGGTTTATGAAGTAGTTCAGCACTTCGTCTTCCCTGGACTTGATGGCATCCCGCGCCGACTTCATTTCCCTTGATGGGCATCTGGATACGGTCTTGTACCACTCGTGGAGTTTCAGCCTGGCTGCCTCCTTGTCGAGAGTCTTGCTTCTGAAGATGGACCGCAGGCCATTGACTATCCAGTATGCTTCCTTGATTTTGGGATACATCTCGAAGAGCAGGTCCATACGTTCCTTCTGCTTCTCGGACCACTTGTCGGGGCTCTGCGTAAGCGAGTGTTTGGTTCTTGTGAGAAGTTCGATGACGGTGTCTCCATTTCTCAGCACTGAAGGCTTGAAGTTCTCGTTCTTCCGTCTGGGTTTCGGGCCTCTGACTTTTCCCGGGTAGTTCTAGGGATGAGTCTTTCTGTACCACTTCCTGTGGGCGGCATTGTGTTTCTGCCTTTCCTTGAACTTGCGGGCCTGACGCCTGATATCAACCTGGGCTTCGCGCTTGGTCTTGAGTCGCAGCTCTTCAACGGCATCGTGGCAGCGCTTCAGCACATGGAAGCAGTCAAGCACGATTGTAGCATTCGGGAAGACCGTTGATACTATGTCTTTCATGCTTGAGGACAAGTCCAGCGCCACCTCCTTGACGGCAAGCCTGTCCTCTTCTGGTATCTGCATCAGTATGCCGATGACATCCTCCGCCCTGGTGCCGCGTACTGCCGCCACGATAGTCCCTTGCCTGCAATGCCCGGCCTTGTTGGACAGAAACGTGAACAGGTCATCGTGAAGGGATGTTTCGTCAATGCTCAGGTTCTCACCGATGTTTTCCGGCTTGAGTATCCACTTGTCGGCGTGGTCAATCTGGTCCCATTCGTGATAACCGCTCAGGTGATACTTGTATGCACGTTCAAGATTGTCCCCGTCAACAAAGTAGTACGAGGCGACGGCCCTTGTCGTTACCGGGTTATTATCGAGCTGCTCCTTTTTAAAAAAGACGCGAACTCTTCGGAGAGACGCGTTCCGTCAGCGGTGAGCTGATATACGTTGAGAACTATGCCATGCCCTTCATCATCCAGCCAGCGGCGGCGTCTGACGTGAAGGATGAACTTGCGGTTGCGCACCGGGAAGTCATCCATCACAGTCTCCTCCGTGAAGCCGTTGGGACGGAGGGTCTTCAACTCCTCGGGTCTGTTGTCCTTCTCGTCCAGATACATATGAAACTCGGTCTTGTAGCGCTCATCGTGCTTGCGTGTGATGGTCTTCTCCTCGGCCCATACGATGTCGAAGTAGTCGAGCATACTGTCGGGAAGGAAGAAGGTGGCCACGTATTCGTGGATATTGAAGGGAGTGGAGCGTTTGGTACTGGATGTGTCGGGCATAACTTTGGGAGTTCAGTTTGTGTTATTATGAAAAGCGGCAGACATCGCTGCCTGCCAATTTAGAACCTGTTTTGAAATGACTGACCGGATTGCGAAAATCCTCCTCTCCCTGAGCTAAAAGATTCCGTTTGCCACACAGTAATCGCTAAATGCCTGCACCAGTTCCCAAGAAGTCAAGCCCTTGCCAATAGCGATGTCCAGATATTGCAGATTATAGTTTTCGTAGTCGGACTCTGTAAACCCTTCATACTCCAGAACCTTTTCTTTGGACGTCAGGCCGTATTTTTCTATGTCGCCATTCTTCTTGACCGTGTCAAATCTCATCTGATTATCATATTCAAACAGATTCGCAAGTATTTCAATTGTGCCGTCGCACATTGAAAGCATTCCGTTCGAAGTATGATTGAGGTGCCGGCTTGTCACAATAGCATACGCGTCAACGCTGCCAGGCAGCACCTCGCAACTCTTCAATTCAAGCCACCGCTCATTATCTGCGTCATAAAAATGATGTCCGATGTAGTCCTTTGCATTCCGTGGATTGATAAAGGCATATTTCTGTTCTTCCCAGTCGTAGAATCCGTGTTCTTCTATTACACAAACTGATATGCCGTCCTCGAATGTCAGAGTGAAAGAACCTGCTACATTCTTATTCGACATAATAAAGCAGACCTTCGACGAGGAAACCTCTCCCGTTTCATGGTCGAAGGTCCGGATAGCATCACCCAGTTCCAACTTCTCAACAGCCTTTTGCTCCCCATTCTCCATAGTAATCATCGTCCCGGCAGCGATGCACGATTCTTCCTCCACACAAACACTCACAAACCCTGTCGTGTAATCAGAAATTCCGTTTTTCACGTTGACGGCTACGGTGAGGGCCTTGCCCTCCTCGGTAGGAAGTGCACTTGAAACATCAACCTTGATTGTCGCAGTACCATTTACCTTGTCAAGCACAAGGTCGTCGTCCTTGGCGATGGCGATGGTCCCGTACAGAGCACTCTTGGTGAGCACTTCACTTTCGCTGGTGAGGATAGTGAAGTTTTCTCTTGCAAGGCCCTCCACTGCTGTCTTCGGAGTAATGACGCAGTTGATGGTCAGGATGCCGCCTTCGGCCTTGACACTTCCGTCACTGTAAGCCGGGATGATGGAAACCGTCTGTATCATTGCCTTGAGGGCATCGATTTCCTTCCAAATGTCTGTGACATCGTCCTCAAGGTCTTCCACCCTGCCGGTGAGGTCGGTTATCTTTCCGTTGGCCTCATCAATTGCATCCTTGATGGTCTCGGTTATGTAACCGTCATTGCCTTCGATGGCCTCCTTAATGGCTTTTTCATATGCCGTCTTGATGTCGGCCTTTGCGGTCGCGAGGTCCTGTGTGAGCTGGGTCAGACTCGTCTCAAGCTCCTCAATCTTGTCCTTGTTCGTCTCATTATCGCCCTCTAACGCATCGATGTCGGATTTAAGGTCGTCGATTTTTGCATTTATCTCCGCTACAGTATAGTAGCCGCTCAGTTGTTCGTTCACCCAACTCTTCAGCGTAGAGTCGAGGTTTGCGATAGCCTGGTCGAGCTTATCGTCAAGACCTGCGAGGTCCTGCTTCAGCTTTTCAACGTCGGTGATGATTTCATCTTGCTTTGCCAGTGTGGCGAAGGTGGCGTTGGCCCAATCTTTCGTGGCATACTTTGCCAACTCCGTATTGACATAGTCATTAAGGTCATTGATCTTGCCTTCAAGAGTCTGGTCAGCCTCCTTGAGCTTTGTGATATCTTCGCCCTGAGTTGTTTTTGCCTCAATCAGCGTCTGGATGTTGGTGCGGATGGTCTCCAGGTCAGCAATGCTCTCTTTTATGGCTGTTATCTGCTGTTCAACGGAGGCAATCTTGTCGTTCTCAATGTCATAGATTCTCTTGTCGAGATCGTCAATCCGCTCGTTGATTTTTGAGCATGAACATAGCAACCCTACTGTGAGAACCGCAAGGGAAATGATTGAAAGAATCTTTTTCATTCGTTTGGATTTTATTCTATTGATTTTGTTAAACTTACTACAACGAGGCGATAAATTCATTCCACTTGGAAAGGTCAACCTCTTTTCCTTTACCAGCCATAGCCTCCTTCATGGCCGCAACGGTAATCTCGTTCGGCTCATCATAGGAGACGGAAATAAGAACTCTCTCAACATAATTATTGAGACTTCTGTTTTCACGTTCAGCTTTCTCCTTGAGCTTTTCAAGTAAATCATCATCCAAGCGGAAGGCTGTCTGTTTCTTCTTTGCTACAGGTGTCTTCATATTAATCCTCATATTCCGACACATAAATATAACACTTTTTTAGCGTGTCCAACTATTACGCTAGCTTTTTATGTTATACTGACACGGAAGTTTGCAAGTGAGCCTATTTTTGCACGTGATCCCCGTTAAGGGCACGAAGACAACAGCGGCCCGCCGCTTAAGAGTATTCAAAGCAACGGGCCGCAGTAAAAATGCCGGAAACTTGTTCAGCGAAACCGCCTCACACCTCCCTCTTATTTAATTCTCCACCAATCAATAGCAAGGAGATTCTTCGGAAGTTCACGTCTGGCCATCATCCTTCCGCCTGCCGGCCGTGCAGGCCCCTCCGGCGCCTTGCCCCTGAAATACAGATACAGGTCGTGAACACCCGCAGGGCCCTTGAGCGAGCATGTCTGCGTCTTGAACAGGCCGGAAGTCTCCTTGACTTCGAGAGTACCTATCGCCTCCGCTTTAGGATCGTCAAGTCTTATTTCAATGAATGCCGGCTGACCCTCGCTGCGTACGCTTGCGCTGAACGAACGGGCTCCCTTCTTTCCGAAATCCACTCCCTTTATGAGGATGTACTCGCTCTCGTCAACATTGTTGATAGCAATTCCTCCTCCTGGAAGAGTCTCTGTCTTGAGACCGTATCCCCAGGCCATGGTCTCGGCTTCCACCTTGCGGAACGGATCGAATGTTCCGGCCTGCCCGAGAACGGCATCCTGCCAATAAGGGACTTCCTGAATGGTTCCATCATCATTATAATGCAACTCGGCAACGGAAACGCTCCTTCTCTCGTTGCGGCCGAATGACTCCTCATGCCAAAGATCGTAATTCAAGCCGAAAACATAGCTCTTGCCCTTGTAATCAATGATTCCAGGGTGATTTCCCCTCGATCTGCCGGTATGGTCCATAATATGTCCCTGATACTCCCAAGGTCCCATAGGAGTGTCACTCATAGCGTAACCTATTCCTTCCGGACAACAGGTAGAAGCAAATGCAAGATAGTACCTGCAGTCCCTCTTGTAGAACCAAGGTCCCTCCTGATAATCCTGAATCTTATAGTCGAGTCTGGTGATCTTTCCGTCAATGGAAATCATATCCTTGTTCAGCTTTGCCCAATACACATTAGGATTTCCCCAATACATATAGGCCTGGCCGTCGTCGTCGATGAAAACGGTCGGGTCTATATCCTCACCGTATTCAACCTGCCATACCAGAGGTTTCCCGATCGGATCCTTGAACGGGCCATATGGAGAATCGGCCACCAGAACTCCGATGCCATGCTGATGGATGGTGCAGTACATGTAGAACTTTCCATCTCTCTCCACAACCTGATGGGCCCACGCCCCGTTGTCTCCGTCATGCCACTTGAAATCGGCGAGGGATGCTACGGAACCGTGGTCGGTCCAGTTAACCATGTCCTCGGAGGTATAGAGGAGCCAGTCATTCATCTTGAAACCGAGAGCATCGTCGGCATCGTGGGTAGTGTATAGGAACACTTTCCCATCATATACCATAGGAGCCGGATCGGCAGTGTACTTTGTCTGAATAATCGGATTGTTCAGCGTATTGTTGAACTTCCACCAGTCGAAGTCAAAGAGCTCCCCATCCTGATCGCTATGGAAGAGGATATACACATCATGTTTTCCGGTAACCGGAGTCATGAGTTTGGCTGTCTTGACATTTGCCACACCGTCAACCTGAATAGAGGCAACCGGACGTTGCTCGTAGGTATCATCGATATAGAAATTGATTGAGCCCGCATTCTTGAAATTAAGGGTCTCGACAGTAAGCAGTGTAGCCGGATTCTGGCCGAAGTCCACCTCGCGGATTTTAATCCAATCACCGTTGTGGATGCTGGTAACATAGTGCCTGTCACCGCTGAGACGGTCTGTCTTGAGACCGTAGCTGTGGGCAATAGTCTCGGCCTCTACCCTTTCGTATGGATTGAGAGTCCCTATAGGGGCTACGCCTTCCTTTGTCTGAGGGATGAACGGAATGGTGCCGTCAGGGTTCAAGGTAAACTCCTCTACACAGGTAGATCTGTGATAGCTGGTTCCGTTGATATTCGCGCCGTTGTGGTAGAACATGTAGTGATGTCCCTTGTATTCCACCTCGCCGCCGTGAATTGTATAGCTGCCGTCAGCCTCGTCCATGATACGTCCGCGATATGTCCAAGGACCATCCGGGGTAGGGGCTGTAGAATATGCCATGTGCTCAGGGATTCCACCGGCCGGATAGGTCAGATAGTAAAGATCTCCTTTCTTGGTGATCCAAGGGCCTTCCTCATATCCTGCCTCGGGCTCCTTTACGCCTTTTCCATAGTTCATCTTAAGAACAAGAGGGCCGAAGGCCTTAGGATCGCGGATGCCTGGAATCTGTTTATATCCATCTACAAACGAAATCATATCTTCGTTCAGGCGTCCGTACCAGCCGTTCCTGTTACCCCAGAACAGGTACGCCTGCCCGTCGTCATCGATAAACACGGTTGGGTCGATGAATCCGAGGCCATGGCAAAGAGGCCCGCCAATGGCATCTACATATGGTCCTTCTGGCCTGTCGGCAACAGCTACCGATACGGTCTCTCCATATCCGGGACCGGTAATGCTGACATACCAGTAGAATTTGCCGTTACGCTCAATACACTGTGCCGCCCAAGCGCGGTTCCCCTGATTTGCCCACGGGAAGGTAGCGGTTGTAACCGGCGTACCCAGATATGTCCAGTTAACCATATCCTCGGTACAGTACAACTGCCAGTCCTTCATGGTATAGTTTGTAGCATCGTCTTCGTCGTGATCTACGAACAGATACAGCTTGTCGCCATATACCATAGGAGCTGGGTCCGGTGTGAACGATGTCTGTATTATTGGGTTCTGCGCCATGCAGAGAGCTGGCAGCAGCATAAGTGCCAGCAGAGACTTTTTCATATTCATTATTTGAAGAATTTTTGAAGGGTTGTAGATAAATAATACCGTGCATTCATCCATGTATGTCCGCCGTCGGTGAATACTTTTGTTGAATTCTAATTGGAAGTGCAACGACTTCCGAAGTCAAAGTTATACATTTATTTGAAATACTCCAAAGGAGCCGAATACTCATCGCTTGTATGCCTATACATTGTGACACCTTGGGCAGATCCGTAGTGAGGATTATGCGAGGCAAGCACAGACAGTGTTTGATGGCATAAAAAAAAAGAGGTGCGTAAAAATTTTTACACATATCGTTTTCGTCTGTGTTATGTACATTTCGTTTTTACTTCATGCACATTTCGTTTTTGTGATTATATATTAGGATTGGTTAATTATTATTTTTAGTAAGTGGACGAGGGGCCTTGCAGTGATGCACGGTCACTGTTTTTTTATTATATTTGCAACCTGTAACGATAGCGGGAGATGAACCTGTTTTGAAATGATTTGAAAGATTATTTTTTAAAAATTATGAAAGAAATCAAGTTTTTGGCAATTGCAGCCATGCTGCTCACTTTCGCAGCATGCAACAAGAATGACGACGGTCCGAATTACCAATACTACCGCGCCACAGTGACTTTCCGCCCGCAAAGCGACGGAAGCTACTATTTGAAAGAGGATGACAAGACCGCTCTCATAATCACGAATGAAGGATGGGAGAAGTATCCTTTCGAAGATGGGAAGGAAAAGCGCGCATACATCGAATTCGGGATGGACGTAACGGGACAAAGCAGTCACAAAGTGGAGGGATATGAAACCACAAATGATATCCTTCTCTACGGCCTAGACACTCTTTCAACCAAGAATCCGGAAATATTTGACCCCGCAAAGGAAGAAGAGTATGGCAATGACATGCTTGGAGTATATCTTACAGACGATGTATTCCCGACAACTTACATCGAAGACGGCTACCTGAACCTGAGATTCGCCCTTCCTGTCGGATATAGGGAAGTCACTCATATAATAACACTTCTTACAGGAGTTGACCCTGATGATCCGTACAAAGTGGTACTGAGGCACAATGCCAATGGTGACGGATTCGCCGATACCGTCGACGGACTGCTGAATTTCCCGCTCAAGAGTCTCCCCGACACCAAAGGCGAGAAGGTCAAACTGACTTTGGAATGGAGAAGCATCGTGACGGGGAACAAGGAAACGGCTACATTCGACTATTGCACCAGAACAGACTGGTAACAACAAAAATCCTAATATAATCCACAATGAAGAAAGCTTTGATTTCCCTGGCCTTCCTGGCCATCCTGCCCTTTACTCTGAACGCTCAATCCGTCAAGGAACTTATTCAGGAAAATCCTGAACGGGCAGCCGGGAACCTCTATCATTACGAGGTTCCCGTAACCATAATCGACACTCCTGCTCCTGAAGGTTTCAAACCATTCTATGTCAGTCACTACGGACGGCATGGCAGCCGTTATCAGAGCGGCACTTACGAGTTCACCCGCATACTGCCCGTTTTCGAGGAACTTGAAAAGGAAGGCGTTCTGACCGAAACTGGAAAACAACTCGCCGCAGACATCAGAACCATCTACGAAGAGCATGACCTTATGGACGGAGTACTCACGCTCAAAGGAGGTCAGGAGCATCAGGGAATAGCGCAAAGACTGTATGACAGATACCCGGAGATGTTCAATCAGCCGGACCGTGACAGGCTGTTCTGCGTATCCACTCCGGTTCACAGAGTTCTCGAAAGCCTTGCCAACTTTACAAGTACGGTCAAAGCCAACGCGCCTCAGCTCAAGCTTATCGTTCTGGCAGGAGACAGATTCGGAGATTATCTTTGCTACGACAAGTACTCACGCCCTCACGTCAGCACTTCAGCCATTACCGACTCCCTCAAGAGAGAATACATCCATCCGGAGCACTTCATTTCAGTGATGTTCAATGATGCGGAAAAAGCCGCTGAAATCATTTCACGCCCTCCTAAGCCGGCAGCCGCTCCCGCCGGGCAGCAATTCCCGGGGGCTCCGGCCGGAAACCGCCCTGCAGGCATGCCGGGAGGATTCCAGATGCCGGCCATGACCCCCGCCTCATTCATGCAGTCAGTATTTTCTGCAGGCTGCATCTGCAACTGCCTTGACCGGAACAATCCGGACATTTTCCATTACTTCACGACAGACGAGCTGTACGGAATGTGGTATTGCAGCAGCGTGGGCATCTACAACAACTACGCCTTCTCCGTAGAGAACCTGAGTGGAAGGACTCTCACGGCCCAGCTCACAATCAACGACATCATCAACAAAGCGGATGATGCCGTGGCCGGTAACAACAGGTGCGCCGACCTCCGTTTCGGCCACGACACCGGAATCGGTCCCCTCCTCTCCTTGATGGGTGTAGAAGGATACGACAAGGTCCTTTCAATTGCAAAGGACAACATGGAGTACTGGCCTTCATTCAAGTATCTGAACATGGGCTCAAACCTTCAGATGATCTTCTTCAAGAACGAAAAGGGCGACGTGCTCGTCAAACTTTACCGCAACGAAAACGAGACCACGATACCCGCTCTGAAGACTGCCTATGGCCCGTACTACAAATGGGAGGACCTGAGAGCTTATTTGGACAGCAAGCTTGAAGGATTCGTTAACCCTATGATAAAGGAGAAGTAATGAAATCAGTAGCGGTATATCTGGGGTCAGCGACTGGGAATGATCCGAAATTCATCTCGCTTGCAAAAGAATTCGCGCGCAAAATGGCCGGGAACGGCATCAGCATCGTTTATGGAGGTGCAAGCGTGGGAATGATGGGGGCACTGGCTGAAGAAGCCATCGCCTCCGGAGGTGAAATCATCGGAGTGTTCCCCAAGGGATTCAGAGGCAAACGCGAAGTAGCCGAAAAACATATCCCGCTTATTCAGGACAGAATCACCAGAATGGTTGAAGTCAAGGACTTCGGCGAAAGGAAGCAAGTCATGGAAGACCTGTCTGACTGTGCAGTTGCCCTTCCAGGAGGAGCCGGTACGATGGATGAAATATTCTGCTACATAGTCGGGAACGAAATCGGCAGGCACGACAAAAAGGCATATTTCCTGAACCTTGACGGCTATTACGACGGCATCAGGATGCTGATTGACTCCATGACTTCCAACGTCCTGCTGGCCAGAGCGGATGAAATGATAGTCTTCTGCGACAGCGTTGACGATTTTCTGGAAAGAATCAAATCCTCAGAATAAGAACCATTTCAGGTTCTAAATCACCCTATTATTCGGAGCAGACGGCCACCGGCCCTCTGCTCCTTGCTTTTTCTTCACGTTTTTGCAGAATTTCTTGCCGGAAATCCGCATAACGGCATCATTCCTCCTCATTCAGCGGATTCTTCGATCTTTTTTCCGCTGGATGCCAAGACCGAAGAAGCACTCTTTACGACGGACGACATCGAAGCTGATAATAACGGTACAGGCGGACATTGTTGTATTCAACGCCGCCTGTACTGCTGAATTGTGTCTTCTTTGTCTATTTCCAGAGCATAGGGAGGAATCTTTCGTAAAGGAGACGTCTCCATGTCGACCAGTCATGACCGGCTTTGCCTGCACAGTAGTATTCGTACTCGATGCCGTGGTTGTCAAGGGCGTCCTTGAAGCCCTTGACGCGGGCATTGAACATTCCTGCCTCTTCCGCACCTCCCTGACCGATGAACAGGTAGTCTATCTTGTCGTTGGCCTGAGGGTCATTGAGGAACTTCTCAAGAGTCTTTTCCGCCGTGGCGTCACCTGCGCTGAGTACACCGAAGTTTGCGAAGAGGTCAAGCGAGTTGAGACCGACGAAAATCGTGTGGCGGCCGCCCATGGAGAGGCCGGAAATCGCACGGCCGTGAGGGTTGGCGACTGTCTTGTAATGGCTGTCAACGAAAGGAATGACTGCCTCGCGGTACTCGCGTTCCATGATGTCGAAAGTAAGTTTCTCGTGCTGAGGATGGTTGCGGTGAACGACCTGGTTGTTCACGAGGGCGATAATCATCGGCTTGGCCTTCCCTTCAGCAAGAAGGTTGTCCATGATGAAATTCACGCGGCCGTCATACATCCAGTTTGAAGGAAGTTCGCCGCTGCCGCCCATGAGGTAGAGGACCGGGTATTCCTCGTCCGGATTGTACTGAGGAGGAGTATAGATGTATATTTCGCGTTGTCCTTCGGTCACAGGGCTGTAGTAGATGTGACGGGTGATGGATCCGTGAGGGACGTCCTTTGCATCCCACCACATAGGACAGTCTCCGTGGACGATAAGCTCGCTGTATGGAGGCATTGCCGTGAAAGCGGCATACGTGTTGTTCGGATCGGCCATGCTGACCCCGTCAACGACAAGGTTGTACTGATACATGTCGACGGGAAGCGGACCGATGGTAAGCGTCCAGATGCCGTCCTCCCCCTTTGTGAAAGGAATCGAGCCGCGGGTTCCCAGTATCGTGGTCATGGCGCCGGAAAGAGCCACGGACTCCGCCTTGGGGGCTCTCAGACGGAACACAACGGTGTGGTCGTCATTCACCTGAGGGGAATTGAGATTGGCGCTGAAAGGGATGAGGCCTTCGGTGTCCTTCTGCGGGTTATAGCTGAGGTTGATGTTCGACTGCTGCGCGAAAGCAGGCAGGATGAAGAGCAGCGAAAGCGCTGCAATGGTCAGTTTCTTGTTCATAGGAGTATTGAAATCAGTTGTTATAATCGTTTTGTCAATAATCAGCAGAGATGTGCATTATGTCAGCGTAGTTCATGCGTATTACAGTAAAAGACAAAGATAGAACTCCTTGTATTCCTTCTTGTAGTCAAATGCCATATTTCTGCAAAGATATGTAATTTCAATAATCAATAATATTAATCCGAACAGAATGTTTTTGCCCACGTCTTCATCTGTTCGCGCATTGACAGGTGAATGATAGTGAAGCATTGCAGCCGTTGCCATTAAAAGAGGCTGCCAAAAGACACGTCATGCCTTTTCGCAGCCTCATTTCAATCTTTTAACCCCCGCAGGCTATCGTCTGCCGCCCCCAAGGGCATGTGCGCCTGCCCGGCGCCAGTCACTATTTTTTGAAATAACGGTTGAAAAGTCCCTGAAAGCCTGAGCCGTGGCGGGCTTCATCTTTTGCCATCTCGTGAACGGAGTCGTGGATAGCATCGAGGCCAAGGTTCTTGGCAGCTTTGGCTATATCCATTTTACCCTGGCAAGCGCCCTGCTCTGCAAGCATCCTCTTCTCGACGTTTGTCTTTGTGTCCCACACCACCTCGCCAAGCATTTCGGCAAAGCGGGATGCGTGATCAGCCTCTTCATAAGCATAGCGCTTGAAGGCCTCTGCAATTTCAGGATAACCTTCACGGTCAGCCTGGCGGCTCATCGCAAGATACATACCGACTTCCGAACATTCACCGTTGAAATGATCTTTAAGCCCTTGAAGCACAAATGCGCCTTCTTCATTTGCCGGGATATCTTTCGCTATACCGACAATGTGTTCCGTAACAAACTGGAGGACATCATTCTCCTCCATTTTCTTGAACTTCGACCCGGGAACTTTGCACTGGGGGCATTTCTCGGGAGCGGCATCACCCTCGTGAACATAACCGCATACCGGACAAATCCATTTAGCCATAATGATTTTTTTAAGAGTTATTGATTTCAGTGTATAGAACCGCGCCGGCCAATGCTTCCAATGACGGAATGTCTGTTTCTTTCATTGTGGATATAATTGTAACCATTGGTTCTACTATGTTTACGTTATTCAGAAGTTCAACAAGAGCACGCATCGCCTTCCCTGCAGAAAGCGGCTGCCGAACCGGAATGATCAGGCTCCATGTGCTGGATCATGAGACAATCCGGAGTGCGTTCTCCCGAAGCGACCTTCATCTTCCGCATCCACTCTTCAGTCTTTCGGGAATCGGCACCATCCATATTATTCGTGATTTTCAATTATCAGCACAAATTTATATAAAATCTTCCGGTATCCACATCCTTCACTGCAAAGTGTGTTCAATCAGAATCTCCCTGGACCGCCCGGACCGAAGCCGCCACCGCCTCCGGGACCGGTCTGAGTGCCGATTGACGTTACTTTGCCGGATAGTGTAACGGTCTGAT
>R27__coassemble_640_pt1 | contig 20613 bp, 17 predicted proteins | sample R27__metabat2_high_PE_015 | metagenome-assembled genome bin R27 | reverse complement strand
GACGAAGGCTTCGAAGCCGTGTTCATCGGTTCAGGCGCCGGACTGCCAAGATTCATGGGAATTCCGGGCGAAAACGCCAACGGAGTTTTCTCTGCCAATGAGTTCCTTACCAGAAACAATCTTATGAAAGCATATCGCGATGACTACCTGACACCTATTCACGCAGGAAAGAAAGTCATCGTCGTAGGTGGAGGCAACGTGGCAATGGATGCGGCGCGCACGGCATTGCGCCTTGGCGCCGAGACGACCATAGTATACCGCCGTACCGAGGTCGAGCTTCCGGCACGCAAGGAGGAAGTGCACCACGCACACGAAGAGGGTGTCGAATTCCAGATGCTCACGAACCCTGTCGAGATCCTCGCGGACGAAAAAGGATGGGTAAGAGCAGTCAAATGCATCAGGATGGAACTCGGAGAGCCTGACGAAAGCGGCAGACGCTCCCCTGTTCCAGTCGAAGGTTCAGAATTCGAGATCCCTGCAGAGACCGTGATCATGTCATTGGGTACATCCCCTAACCCGCTTATCGCCAAGACCACCGGAGGGCTTGACACCAATCGCCGCGGATGCATCGTCGCTGATGAAAAAGGAGCCACGAGCAGACCGGGAGTGTTCGCCGGAGGCGATGCCGTTACAGGAGCAGCCACTGTCATTCTCGCAATGGGAGCGGGCAGACAGGCTGCAGCGGCCATTCACGACTACCTCAGCAGTAAATAGAGCTGGATGAAATCATTTGATGAACTCGGGCTGGCGGAGGAGCTTTTGAAAGCCGTCAAGGAGCTTGGCTTTGAAAACCCCATGCCGGTCCAGGAGGAAGTTATACCTTATCTTCTCTCCGGAGATAATGACATCGTTGCCCTTGCCCAGACGGGCACGGGCAAGACAGCCGCTTTCGGACTCCCTCTCCTTCAGAAAATAGAGGCCACGTCTTCAACGGCACAGGCACTTATCCTCAGCCCTACGCGTGAGCTCTGCATGCAGATATCAGAGGACCTGAAAGATTACGCTAAATACTCAGGGGCCGTCAGGATTCTCCCGGTATACGGAGGTGCAAGCATAAAGAACCAGATTGAAAGCCTCAAGCGTGGCGTCCAAGTAGTCGTAGCGACCCCTGGACGCCTGCTTGACCTTGTCAGAAGAGGGGTCATCAGCCTTTCTTCAGTACGATATGTAGTGATGGACGAGGCCGATGAAATGCTGGACATGGGCTTCCTTGAAGACATAGACGCCATTTTGGCGGAGATTCCCGAAGAGAGGAACACCATGCTCTTCTCCGCCACCATGCCTGAAGAAATCGGGAACCTTTCGAAAAAATACATGCGCTCCCCGCGCGAAATAGTCATAGGAAAGAAAAATGAAGGCACTTCTACCGTACGCCATATATGCTATACTGTAAAAGCCGCCGACAAGTATCGCACTCTCAAGCGCATAGTGGACTTCTATCCTCGCATTTACGGCATTATTTTCTGTCGCACAAAAGTTGAGACCCAGGAAGTCGCGGACAAGCTTATCAAGGACGGCTACAATGTGGACGCTCTCCACGGAGACCTTGCCCAGGCGCAGCGCGACTATGTGATGCAGCGCTTCCGCCTGCACAATATCCAGCTTTTAGTGGCCACAGACGTGGCGGCGAGAGGACTTGACGTAGACGATCTCACTCACGTCATCAACTACACCCTTCCGGACGAAGCGGAAATCTACACTCACCGCAGCGGACGTACCGGACGTGCCGGAAAAACAGGCATTTCAATTGCCATTATCAACCTTCGCGAAACCAGGAAAATCAAGGAAATAGAACGCAGCATAGGAAAAACCTTCGAGAAGGGACGCATCCCTACCGGCAAGGAGATTTGCAGCAAACAGATTTTCAACATGATGGACCGTCTGGAGAAGGTGGAGGTGAACGAAGATGAACTGTCTGACATTCTGCCGTCAATATTGGGCAAGCTCTTATGGCTGGACAAGGACGAAATCATCAAGAGGCTTGTCTCGCTTGAGTTCAACCGCTTCATCGAGTACTATCAGGACGATGAGGACTTTGACGTCGCAGTTGAACCTGAACAAAAGAAAGGCAAGCATGTGGACGTGCAGATGACTCCCGGGTATGCCAAGCTGTTCATAAACGTGGGACGGATGGACGGCATCGGACCGAAGGAACTGCTCGGCATTATCAACGGATGCATACGCGAAGAAGTCAAGGTCGGGCGCATTGACCTGTTCACCCGCTACTCCTTGTTCGACGTAGCTGAAGAATCAGCGCAAACCGTCATTGACGAATTGTCAACACTGAAAATCCGCGGTCGTGCCGTGCGTGTCAATCCTGCTACTGATGAGCAGATGAGCCGCGGAAAGAAGCCGAAGGATGACAGACGCATGACCTCCTCCGACAGGCACAAAGACCGCAGAAAGAAAGACTCGGACGAACGGCACGGAAGGAAAAAGTCAAAGAAACAGTGATTCAGGCCGAATCGGCCGGAACACTATAAAAGGGACACTGTCCGCTCCAGATACAGCCTGTCAGTCTCATCGAAAGCTCCCTTTTCCCGGCTGTCAATGTCCAGAACAGCGATGACAGTGCCTTCCTGCCGGACAGGCACCACTATTTCACTACGGGATTCGCTCGAACAGGCAATATGTCCCGGGAATTGTTCCACGTCCGGCACGACAATGGTCTCCCCCGCCTTCCACGAACTGCCGCAAACACCTTTGCCGAAAGGAATACGAGTGCAGGCCAATGGTCCTTGGAATGGCCCCAGGACCAGTTCCTCCCCTATCACGCGGTAGAATCCTGTCCACCAGAAGCCGAACTCATAGTGCAGCAATGACGAAAGATCCGCCATCCGGGCTATCATGTCATCTTCTCCATCAAGAATGGACTTCGCTTTTGGGAGAAGGTTCAAGTATTTGATTTCTTTTTCAGTCATAATCGATCATTTTCCTTAGGAAAGATGAATTGGAACCTGTTCTGCATGCACAAATATAAGCAAAAAGCCCCAAAGTCACACTGACTTTGAGGCTGATATCGCAGTTGAAGATGTACTATACAAGTCCTGAGAAGCCGAGGAAGGCTATAGCCATGATGCTGACAGTAATAAGTGCGATTGGCAGACCTTTGAATGCCTTCGGGACATCGTTCAGGGCAAGATGCTCGCGGAGTCCGGCGAAAAGAATCATAGCCAGGCCGTAACCGACAGAAGTGGCCGGAAGCCTAAGAAGAAGAGAATGTCAAGGCCGTAAGCGCAGCATTTCGCCGAAGGCTGCTTGTCAGCGGAGCGGCGGCCATGACCTTGCCGGCAACTGGCCTTCTAGAGTCTGCTCTTGACTGAATCTCCGGCGCCTGTACCCTTGTACTTGTTGCTGGCGGTATTGAAGTGATATGACACACGGAGTATCAAGGCCGGAGACTTGTAATCATTAGTCTGAATGTGGTCCAGCTGGCCATAATCCAGATGGATTTTCTCCACCGAGCCGTTCAGAACGTCTGATGCTGTCAGCCTCACAGTCATGGCATTATCCTTCAGGAAAGACTTCTGAACACTGAATTCCAGGACATTAGTGGCTGAAATAATATCATACGCGCCATAGCTCATACGGCTGCGGAACTGGTAATCAGCGGACAGTTCCCAGGTATTCTTGAGCCTGAACGAATTGTTCAGCTGCAGCATATACATAGGTCTGTTATATGTGATCACTCTGAATCCAGAAGGCTCCCGGTAGTCCGCGGCGGTCATTTCATATTCCTGTTTCCTCACCCCGACAGTGTACTGAGGGTTCCAGCATCCGACAGTCGGAGCAGCTGCCAGATACGCGCTGTAAACATTCAGCGGATTTGCAAGGTTGATGTACTTTACCAATACCACACCTTCATCATTGTACGGAAACGCCAACTGGTCGATGGCATCCCTGATATTGTCATAGGTCCCGCTGAAAGTGAGCCACTTCCAGTTCAAGTTCAATGCTGCATCCAGGTATTTCTCGTTCTTCAAGGTCGGGTCTCCCACCTGATATGTGAAACGGCTGTGGTACTGCATCTCGTTTGAAAGCTGCCAGAACCTTGGTCTCTGTGTCTTGCCGGAAACGCTTGCAGAAAGACCGACCTTGCCTATTTTCGTCGAGAATGAAGCTGAAGGGAACCAATTATCTTGTTTTCGGTCAAGGTCATCATTGCCGATGAAATCGGCAAAGGTGAAATCAACATGCTCGTAGCGCACTCCCGCACTCAGTTGTCCGACTTTGAGAGGAAGCGCATACTCTGCAAATCCGGCGATGGTATTCTCTCTGATTTCTGAATTGGACGGGGCGATCTCTTCGAATGTGATTTTATTCTCCTGCCATGTTCTGACGAATGATTCTTCGGCTCCCGCCTGCAGTTGTCCTTTCCACACAGGATATCTGAAAACAAGCTTTGACGCTATCATGTCCGTGGAACTTTCCGTTTGAGTGGAAATGGTTCTCGGCTCCAGCTGGCTTTCTTCGGTGATAATGCTTCTGTTGCCTGAACCGCCTGTCTGGAAGTCAGTATTGAAATCTATTTCAAGATCACCGACCTGGCCGTTATAATACATGTTTCCATTCCAACTCTCTTCATATAGCAGATCGGTCGGATGAGCAGATACAAGATGGTCGACTAATGACCCGTTCAGGAAAACATTTTCTTCCACTATTTCATTTGCACGACCGTACAGAAGGTTCTTCTTCTCAGCTTGAAATCCCACTGAGTGGTTCTCGTTTATCTGCCAGTTCACACCGAAGCGGACATTCAATCCATTGGAGTGCTGCATCGCACTCAAGGTACCATCCTGAGCAAATGTCTTTTCCGGGTTGAATGAAGTCTCTATGATATCGGCAAACTGATAGTTATGCTGATCCCAATAAGTGACCTTTCCGATAAAGTCCACATTCCCCTTCCTGTAGTTAAGGTCAAGGACAGTCCACGACGGGTCGAAGTCCTTGATGTACAGATACTTCTTGGCCTGACTGGTCAATGCGTAACTGAAACCTTCGCCCTGACGTCTGATGGTCTTTATGCGCACCACCGCCTTGATTTCCGCGCCATAGGCGGCTCCGGGATTGTTCACGACATCGATGGACTTGACCTCCTCGGACATGAGGCTGCGCAGTTCGTCATTGTCCAGCACCCTGCGGCCGTTGATATAATAAACCGGCTCTCCCCTGCCGATGACCTCCAGTTTGCCGTCGCGCTTGAACATGCCCGGGATCTTCGCGATCAGGTCTTGGGCATTGCCGGCGTGCTCAAGCACAGAGCCGGCAATATTGGTCACTATCGCATCACCCTTCAGTTCCGTGCGTGGCAGCTGGGCCTGTACCACCGCACCTTCAAGCGCCAGCACATCCTCCTCGAGAGCGATAGTTCCTGCATCGAATGTCGTCCCGCTGACGATGACCTCCTTTCGGACATCCTTGTACCCAACCAGCGAGACGACGATGACATTGCTGCCCTTCGGAGCTTTCAGCTCGAAAGAACCGTCCTCAGCCGCAATACACCCGGACAGAATTTCTGTTATCTCCATCCTATCGCCTGCGGCTGATATTCCGCCTCCCTGAACAGTCTTGCCATCCATCTGATTTCCGCTGACCTGTGTTTCGTCGTCCTGACGGACAATGGCGACAGTCGCGAAGCCCAACGGTTCACCGGACCCCTTCTCTACTACTCTACCCTTGACGACAGACTCGTTCTGTCCCCAGCACACCGCAGTCCCTGCTCCCAGCAGCACTGCAATAACAAACATTAATCTCTTCATCTCATTTCTTGATAAAACACCATTATGACGAACATGTCCCACCAAACGCAACATGAAGAAGATAATATCTTGCCGACAGTTCACTGACCAGAAAGCGGCAAAGGTAAGCCTCATTCTCCTGCTGAAGGATATCTCCCTGAAATAGACTTTGGATTCTTCCTTTTATTATTTACATTTGATGGACAATGGCCCTCCGGCAGGCTTTTCTGCTACACTTGACGGCTGAAACGTAGCGAAACAGCATAAAAAGCTTGAGTTTGCTACACTTAAGGTGCGAGGCGTAGCAAAAACCTTGTCAAGCGGATTCAATAAAGCCGGGGATATCGGTTTAGCAAAACAAAAAGGCCTATGAGGCGAGAGATATGAGCAGTTACTATGAAAAACAGGCGCTTTGCGAGGCAAGGTTCCGGAAACTGGGAGATTGTCACCATCTGTGGACTCCCGAAAAACACGAAATCATTTTCACCGATCAATCGGATTTCAGAAAAGGTATGACTTTCCTGGGAATCGCAGCCAGACTGCACACCGATGTCAGTATCCTGACCTTCCAGCTGATGAGCAACCACATTCACGTAACCGCAGCAGGCGGACATGACAGGCTGTTCAGTGTATTCAACACCTTCAAAATTCTGATTCAAAAGTGGTTGAACTATGAAGGCAGAACCACATCCTTGAATATGTTCAGCGCCGACTCAAGGCAGCTAACTACACTTGAAGACCTTCGTAATGTAATCATTTACAACAACCGCAATGGGTTTATTGTATATCCGGAACACACTCCTTTCACCTACCCGTGGGGGGCGAACCGATATTACTTTTCTCCGGACACTTGCAAGTTGGCAGAGATGGGTGGCAAACCATTCAGCCTCCGCGAACGGAGACTCGTATCACATTCAAGGATTGCCGATAAGGCGGAAGGATTGTTGTGTTTCGAAGGATGTGCACTGCCACTGTCTTTTTGTGATATCCGCGCAGGCGAGACACTCTTCCGAGATGCTTCTCACTATTTCAACATGTTAGCAAAAAGCATTGAGAGCAGCACCGCCATCGCAAAGGAAATCGGTGAATCCGTATGGTATACAGATGACGAATTGTTCACCGTGTTAAAAAAAACCTGCCGGGAAAGGTTCGGAACCAGCTCGCCAACCATTGTCAGCCCCGCCGCCAAGATTGAGCTGGCAAAACTGCTCCATTACGAATACAACGCCGCGCCGAAACAGATACAGCGGATGCTGAAACTTGATCTCAGTGTCATCAATGCGTTGGGAATCAACAGATAGCCCACGCGACCGATACGGTCCCTGCCACACTTAAGGCCCAGAACGTAGCAAAACAGCCGGAAAACCATAAATTTGCTACACATGAAGCCTGAAACGTGACAAGATGACCGAAAGACCATAGTTCTGCTACACTTGAGGTGCGAAGCGTAGCAAAATGGGCAGCAGTTGCCCCCGAGATGCGTGTCCACCCCCGGACACAGGCAGGGAAAAGGGTCCGCCGGAGACAAGTTCCGCGTCGGCGGGACATAGGAAACGGTGGAAGGGGCCGGAGCGAACGAAGAGAGCGGAGTCCTCTCAAGGGCAAGCTGCTGCCGCTGCGGAGCTCCGCTCATACATAAAAAAGAGGCCGACCCTTTCTAGAGTCGACCTCTTTATGAAACAGCTGATTGACAATCAGTTAGACTCCAGGTCAACTGACGGATCAATAATCCTGATTACTGGTCCATGGGACTAAACCAGTCCGGAGAAGCCAAGGAATGCCATAGCCATGATGCTGACTGTAATCAAAGCTATAGGAAGTCCTCTGAATGACTTTGGAACGTCATTCAATGCCAGATGTTCACGGAGTCCTGCGAACAGGATCATCGCAAGGCCATAACCAAGTGATGTGGCCAGAGCATATACGGTAGCCTCACCGAGATTAAGCATATGAGCCTCACCGCCGAAAGTGAATTCCTTTGTGACTACAGTGATAGCTACTCCAAGCACAGCGCAGTTGGTGGTGATCAATGGAAGGAAAATACCAAGAGCCTGATAGAGTGAAGGACTGATTTTCTTAAGTACGATCTCAACCATCTGCACAAGAGCGGCAATCACAAGGATGAACGCGATGGTCTGAAGAAAGTCAAGTCCGAACGGGACAAGGAGGTACTTGTTCAACAAATAAGTTACAACTGTAGCAAGTGTAATGACGAAGCATACTGCTCCGGACATTCCGGTAGCGGTGGAGAGCTTGTTGGAAACACCCAGGAACGGGCAGATGCCAAGGAACTGCGCCAGAACGATATTATTCACGAATATCGCAGAGATGATAATGAGAATGTATTCCATAAAGCTTTACTTTTTAAGATACTTGTTGAAAAGAACCATAAGGTAGCCGAGGACCATGAAAGCTCCAGGAGCCATCACAAAAGCGAGAATACCGTCTCCGCTGATGAACTTCCAACCGAAAACAGACCCGCTTCCAAGGATCTCACGAATGATTCCAATGACAGTGAGGGACATGGTGAAACCAAGACCGACACCGATTCCATCCAATGCAGATTCAAGAACACCATGCTTGTTGGCATAAGCTTCAGCACGTCCGAGAACGATACAGTTAACAACGATGAGCGGGATGAACAGGCCGAGAGTCTTGTAAGCAGAAGGAGTGTATGCCTGCATGATGAACTGCAATACAGTCACGAAAGTAGCAATAACCACGATATAGACCGGAATATGCACCTTGTCAGGAACTATAGGAGCGATAAGGGAAATGGCTATATTGGAAAGGACAAGCACAAAGAGAGTGGCAAGGCCCATCTCAAGGCCGTTCATGGCAGAAGTGGTTGTGGCCAAAGTAGGGCACATACCGAGCACAAGGACGAACGTCGGGTTGTCCTTGATGAAACCTTTAGTAATAAGTGACCATTTGCTCATACTCTATTCCTCCTCTATGTTGACGCCTGCAAGGCTTTTTACGAAATCTACGGCATTGCTCACTGCAAGTGAGTAAGCGCGGGAAGTGATGGTGGAAGCAGTGATAGCGTCAATGTCACCGCCATCCTTCTTGACCTTGATGACCTTGTCTGTGCCCAAATTCTTCCACTGGCTCATGAAGCCTTCGTCAGTTGTACACTTCGCACCGAGGCCGGGGGTCTCGTTACAAACAAGCACTGAAGTATTGTAAACGGTACCGTCCGGAAGAACGCCTACCATAAGGGTAAGAGGACCGCCGAAAGCGACAGTGGTCGACTTGACGGCATATGCTGCAGGAACACCGCCGTTCTCAGAAACATAATACTCGAATTTCTGTCCTGCGAAATCGGCATTCTGCGCAGCTGAGAGCTCGCCGCCTTCCGGAAGCACGAGGCCGATGGAAGTCTCAAGCTCCTTCTGGGCTGCAGCCTGAATAGGATCCAAAGTCACGGCATAAACAACACCGAGAACCGCGGAGCAGATCAAGCATACAAGTGTGAGGCACAAGGCCATGTTCTTAAGTGAAGATTGTGCTGCCATATCTATGCCCTCCCGTATTTTTTCTGATGACAGAACTTGTTGATAAGCGGAACCGCAGCGTTCATGATGAGGATTGCGAACGATACTCCCTCAGGGTATGCCCCGAAGTAACGGATGAGCATGGCGATAAGACCGATGCCGACACCGAAAATGACTCCGCCCTTGTCACTCATAGGAGAGGTGACATAATCGGTAGCCATGAAGCAGCTTCCGAGAATCATACCTCCAGTGAGGAGATTGAAGATAGGGCCTGTGAACTGTGCTGGGTTGATGAGCCACATCAGGCCGGAGAACACTATGACGGAACCCCAGATGGAAAGTGTGATATATGGCTTTATGACTCTGCGGCAGAGAAGATATACGAAACCCACAAGAAGGGCAATCGCAGAGATCTCACCGGCCGAACCTCCGATATTGGCAAAAAGCATCTGACCATAGCTATATCCGTTGGCAGCCATAAGATCCTGGACTGTAGAGCCTTGCATAAGTCCTTCCTTAATGGCTCCGAGAGGAGTGGCGCCGGTAGCGGCATCGACTCCGAAGAGCCCCCCGGGCATCTCCCAGTGTGTCATATAAGTAGGATACGATATAAGGAGGAAAACGCGTGCGGTTATCGCCGGATTGAACGGATTCTGCCCTATTCCGCCGAAAGTCAGCTTGGCCACACCGATGGCGACCAGCGCACCGATGAATACAATCCACCAAGGGGTGGTGGAAGGGAGGTTCATAGCGAGAAGAAGGCCTGTGACAACAGCGGACAGATCTCCGATGGTGGAAGGCTTCTTCATAAGGAATCTCGTGATGAGGTACTCAAGGCCGACGCAGAAAATCACGCTGCATGCGATGACCAGAAGCTCGCTGAGACCGTAGAAGACTACAGAGACAATGAGAGCCGGCACAAGAGCTATCACCACGTCACGCATCAGCGAAGCCGTTGAAGCTTTCGCATGCACGTGAGGAGAAGGTGAAACCAGATATTTATTCATGATGTCTTGTTTTTACTTGTTGGCGGCAGCGGCTTTGGCGGCGGCTGCACGGGCCTTTATGATACCGAGGACCTGCCCCTTGGCGATATTGATATTGTCAAGGAGGGAAATGTGAGCAGGACAGCTGAACTGGCAGCAGCCGCAGGAAATGCAGTCCTGAACGGCATTGGCCTCAAGCTGCTCCATGTCACCGGCCTTTGCAAGCTTGAAAAGGAAGAACGGTTCGAGTCCCATAGGGCAAGCGTCGGCACAACGTCCGCAACGTATGCAATTGGTGGACTCTGTCCGTTTCGTGGCCGCTTCGGAGAGGTAGAGAATGGAAGACGTGCCCTTGACGGTGGTGGCATCAAAATTGGCGATGGCCTTGCCCATCATAGGGCCTCCGCTGATGAGTTTCGCAGCACCTTCAGGAATGCCTCCCGCATATTCGGCGATGTAGCTGAGAGGAATGCCGATTCGGAAAAGGTAATTGTGCTGCTTCTCTACCGGCAGACAATCACCGGTAATGGTCATGATGTTGGAAATCAAAGGCTTGTTCTTCTGAACAGCCTCGTAGACAGCGAGAGAAGTGGTGGCATTCTGGACGACCGCCCCTACGCTGATAGGAAGCCCGCCGGACTTGACCTGACGGTGCATCACAGCGTCAATAAGCTGTTTCTCGCTGCCCTGAGGATACTTCTTCATGAGTGCAAGCACCTCAATATTGTTGTATCCGAGTTCCTTGACGGCAGCCTTGATGGCTGCTATGGCCTCCGGTTTGTTCTCTTCAATGCCGATGACGCACTTGCAGTCGCCGAGGACTTTCTGCATGATGGCCGCTCCTATGACAACTTCCTTGGTGCGTTCAAGCATGACGCGGAAGTCGCTGGTAAGATAAGGCTCGCACTCTGCACCGTTGATGATGAGGCACTCGGCCTTGCTGCCCGGTGCAGGGTTAAGCTTGACATGCGCAGGGAATGTAGCGCCTCCCAGACCCACAATACCGCAAGCCTTGATCCTGTCGAGAATGGCCGCGCGGTCATCAGGAATTTCTGACACGATGGTGTCGGAGAGGTCAATGCCCTCCGCCCATTCATCGCCTTCCACTGCGATTTCGACGTGCATGACATTGTTGCCGGCAATATCCTTGCGGGGAGCGATGGACTTGACGGTACCGCTCGCTGAAGAGTGGACGAATGCAGAAATGAATCCGCCCGGCTCAGCGATGACCTGGCCGACCTTCACTTTGTCGCCTACCGCGACAACAGGTTTGGCCGGAGCGCCAAGATGCTGTGCCATCGAGATATATACTGTCTGCGGAAGAGGAAGGACCTCGATAGCGCAGTCACGGGAAAGCTTTGCATCATCCGGATGCACGCCTCCGATAGGGAAAGTTGCTTTAGCCATTGTTTTCCTCCTTCTTTATTGGTTCAGCCACAGGTGCGGGCTTAGGCTCGACCTTCTTCGGTTCGAAGCCAGATACGTGGATGGCTCCCGTAGGGCACTCAAAGTAGCACTGACCGCAAGCCTTGCACTTTTCGTAATCGATATATGCGACATTGTCGACAACGGTGATAGCGTCGAACTTGCATACCTTGGCACACTTGCCGCGGCCGATGCAGGCGGCCTTGCAGGCCTTGCGGGCGACAGCGCCCTTGTCCTTGTTGATGCAGGAGACATAGACGCGACGCGTATTCTTCGGCGTCGTACCGGCATTGCGGAGCTCAATGACCTTCTTCGGACATGCCTTTACGCAGGCGCCGCAACCAGTACACTTGGATGCGTCAACGGTCGGGAGACCTGTCTCAGGATCCATGGAAAGTGCTCCGAACTGGCATGCCGCGGCACAGTCACCACAACCAAGGCATCCGAAAGAACATCCTGTATCACCACTGTAAAGAGCGGCTTTCACCTTGCAGGATTGATGTCCGTCATAGACATTGGTCTTCGGACGGTTCTCACAAGTACCATTGCAGCGCACGACGGCCACCATAGGGGCTTTCTCCTTGACTTCGTAGCCGAGGATGGCCGCAACTTTCTTCATCACGTCATTTCCTCCTACCGGACAGAACTGGTTGTCGAGATTCGGAGCCTTGACAGCCGCATCGGCAAAAGCACGACAGCCGGCAAATCCACAACCTCCACAATTGGCGCCCGGCATAACCTTTTCGATCTCGTCGATGCGCGGATCCTCCTCAACTTTGAATTTCTTCGCGATAAAGAAGAGGACTAGAGCCAGCACCAATCCAAGAACGGACAGGATGACAATGGTCCAGATAATTGTAGTAGTCATTATTAGTTAGTGTTTAGATATTGATTTCAAAAATATACTCATTCCTGAGGCGGTCGCGCAGCAGCCAGATGACGAGGTAGTAAACGCCAACTCCGGCAATGCCTGCCAGGCCTGCAATAAGTTCATGCGCTCCAATCGCAACAAGCCCCAGAAGAACCGCCATCATCACGAAAAGCGGAACCACATACGCCAGCCACACTGCCTTATGTCCCATGGAAGCCTTCAGCACGACATTCACTTCCTGACCGACTTCATAACAGTCCCAGGCATGTGCCGGCACTTCAATGGCTTTCTTTGTATATTCGGACATTCCGCACAGACCGGCGGCATGACAGGATGAACAAGCGGACCGGGAGACAATCTCAACAGTCGTGAACTGAGGGGTTATCTTCACTATTCTTCCTTTATGAGATACACTTTCCATCAAAACGGCGGCTGGTCTGGAATATACTCTGAATTCATTCCGGACTCATAGGTCATAGCCTGCATGTCAAGAGAGTCCTCAAGCTCCATGAACTTGATCTGGTCGCTCTTGAAGTGCATGTCAATATCGGCTGTTTCACCGTTTCGATGCTTGGCGATGATTATCTGGGTGGCTTCCTTGTCACCCGGATTGTCTGAAAGTCCTACATAGTCCGGTCGGTGGATGAATATGACCATATCGGCATCCTGCTCGATGGAGCCGGATTCACGAAGGTCACTGAGCTGGGGCTTGCCGCTTCCTCCCTGGCGCTGCACAGCGTTTCTTGAAAGCTGTGAAAGGGCGATGATAGGGACATTGAGTTCCTTGGCGGTAGCCTTGAGCGTTCTGGATATGGCGGCGACCTCCTGCTCGCGCATTCCGCGGAGTTCGGAAGGTCCCTGCATGAGTTGGAGGTAGTCCACGAAGACCATTCTCACACCTTTGTTTTTCACGAGAGTCTTTATCTTCGTACGGAACTCCATGACAGGAATGCCAGGTGTATCGTCTATGTATAACGGAGCCTTGGCCAATGCCTTGAGCTTGTACTCAAGCTGTTCCCATTCGAAAGCTTCAAGTTTGACTCCTCCCTTGATCTTGTCGGCGCTGATGCCGGATTCGCTGGTCATAAGTCGTTTGGCCAGCTGGATTGCGGACATTTCCAGCGAGAAGAACGCCACCGGCATGTGATGCATCACTGCTGCATTCCTCGCAAGGTTGAGTGCGAAAGCAGTCTTTCCCACTGAAGGACGGGCAGCGAGGATAATAAGGTCCGACGGCTGCCAGCCCTGGGTGATGCGGTCTATCGAAGGGAAACCGGATGGGACTCCGGTAGGCCCTTCGGACCCTTGGAGTTTCTCGATTTCTCCCAGAGCGGTATTGATTATGGAGCCTATATCCTGTACCTCCTTCTTGACATTGTTCTGGATGGCGGCATAGACCTTGGTCTGAGCGGTGTCGATAAGGTCATCAACCTTTACGGAGTCATCGTATGACTGCTTCAGGATTTCATAAGAAGCCGTGATGAGATCCCTCTGGATGGTCTTCTGCTTGAGAATCTTGATATAGAACTCCAGATTCGCCGCTACTGCGACCTTACTTGTCAGCTCGGACAAAGCGACAGCCCCGCCCACATCCGACAGTTTTCCATCAGCCTTCAGACGATGGGAAACAGTGAGAAGGTCCACTGCCACATGCTCCGTGACCAGAGAAGACATGGCCTCGAATATCATCCTGTGTTTCGGGTCATAGAAGCAGGATGGGGTGAGTTCCTCCATCGCCTCATCGACACAGGAGGATTCGAGAAGCATTGCGCCAAGCACAGACTCTTCTGCATCAACAGCTTGAGGCGGGACTGTTCCTCCCACCTCAACTGCAAGTTTATCAAGATCTACTGCCTGTTCTTTCTTTCTGTAGGGTCTGTTGCTCTGGTCAGGCATAACCTATAGGATTATTCGAAGTCCGGATTCACGATGATACGTCCGCAATGCTCGCAGATGATAAGCTTCTTGTTCGATGCGATATCCAGGATGCGCTGTGGAGTAATGGTGCTGAAACAGCCGCCACAAGAGTCTCCGTTGTAAACGGACACGACAGCGAGATGGTTATGGACACTCTTTCTGATACGGTCGTAAGCGCTCATTGTTCTCGCATCAATCTTGGAAGCGCACTCATTTCTCTTGGCGACGAGCCGGGTCTCTTCCTCTGACGTAGACTCAACGATGCTCTCCAGCTCCTGTTTCTTTGCCTTGAGATCCTCGGTGCGCATGGCTACGATATGCTTGACATCCTCGATGGCGGCCTTCTTGTTTGCGATGGCCATCTTGGTATCATTGATATTCTTCTCGGAAATCTGTCTCAAATATCCCTGATTCTCAATTTCCTTGTTGATGGAGTCATACTCACGGCTGTTGGAGATATTCTCAAGCTGCTGCCGGTATTTGGCGATCTCTTCATCAAGATCAACGATGTTCTGCTTGTTAGCGGCGATGGACTTGTTGAACTTGTCAATGATCTCAGTGTCCTGAGCGACTTTGGCCTTGAGGTCAGCGATCTCGTTTTCGAGAGCCTCCACCTCGGCAGGAAGTTCTCCGCGAAGCTGAAGAATCTTGTCGATGGCGACGTCCGCCTCCTGAAGTTCATAAAGGACCTTGAGTTTGTCCTCTACGCTGAGTTCGGAATCTGCGAAATTCTTCTGAAGGGATACAAACGTTTCTCTCTGGTCTATAGGTGTTTCTACCTTTTTGATTTTCTTAGCCATACATGTTTGAATTATGAAGTGCAAAAATACTAAAAAAATCCGACAATCCTAAAAAGCCTTCTTTATTTCCTCGAGTTGGCTGCGGATGCTTTTCAACGACTCAAGGACCTTGACTTCCTTGTCAACTTTCCCCTTGCCGTCTTTCAAAGCCTTGTCGACTCCTTCCAATGTCATACCTTTGACATTGACCAGATGATGAATCTGTTTGAGTGTGTCAATGTCTTCCAAAGTGTATTTTCTGTCACCGCGTGAAGACCTTGTAAGTTTGAAATGCTTGTCGAATTCGTTAGACCAATATCTCACAAGAGATGTGCTTTCCCCTATGATTTCTGCGGCCTCGCCGATGCTGTAATACAATTTTTCCATATATCTGACAGTTGTTTTTTCAAAACAGGTTTTCAATCAAGTGACTGGCCGGTACGGGAGGCCATGAATTGAATATTGGCATATTCGTCCGGAGTGACGGAAACGTAAAAGAAATCCACCGGATCCACATACTCACCGTTCCGCATCACCTCGTAATGGAGATGCGGGGCGAATGAATTGCCTGAAATGCCCACGCTGGCGATTCTCTTCCCGCGGGGCACTCTCTGTCCTTTCGATACCGCGACATCGGCCAGATGGGCATATCTTGTAACGTAACCTCCGTCGTGTGTTATCTCGACAACGTTTCCCAGACCCTTTCTGGACTTGATGACATCCGTCACAATACCGTCGGCGGCGGCTATCACCGGGTCACCCTGAGGAGCTATGAGGTCCACTCCCTGATGCGTGGTCTCCACCTTGTAGAACGGATTCATCTTCATGCCGACGGATGCCCCGACTTGCGCGTAGGACAATGATTCCAAAGGGAGGGACATAGGAGGAAGGACATGGCCCTCCGAGATGGACAGCCGCATGATCTTTCTGAAATTCTCCTCGACTATGGAAGCGGAAACCTCCACTTCCGAAATCTTCTCTGCTGCATATCTGACCATGAACGAGTCCGGAATGGAATCGGCGACTGACAGATAGCCGTCAGAAAGAAGAGGATCCATTTTGGGTGCCGGGGCATGGAATATCTCCTCGTATATCTGATTGTCCTTGACGGAAAGGCCCTCTATCGCATCCGCCAGCAACTGTTCGCGGGCTCTCATGTCATGATAAGTCTTCTCATACAGCCTGTTTTCCCTGATAAGTCTCTTTTCTGAATCCGTACTTATCAGAAGGGCGAATACAATATAGTAGAATACGGCCAGAGACACAGTCGCCACAATATATTTCACAGCTGATTTCAACACGTGCCAGACGGTACGCGTCGAACGCTTGAACCTGAGGTTCCTGTCAATTATGTAATGCTCGTCCTTCATCTTTTCCTCATTCTGAATGACTGCTGGAGCATCTCTTTCGACTCGTCGCTGCGCTTGCCCACAAGTTCCTTGTATTCACTGACAGACATGTCCATATCCATGAAATTCATAGGATTCACACGAGTGCCCCTGTAAATCACCTCATAATGCAGATGCTGTCCGGTCGATTTACCTGAATTGCCGCTTTCGCCAATGCAGTCGCCACGTTTCAGTTTCATTCCTTCCGCCACGTTGATCATGCTGAGATGAGCGTATCTGGTCTTGTATCCGAATCCATGGTCGATGACTATTTCATTGCCATAGCCGGTAAAGCTGAACTTTGCATACTCGACGACACCGTCTCCTGTCGTATATATGGGAGTGCCCTTCTTCATGGAGAAATCCTGGCCTGTATGATACTCTCCGCCGCCGTATACCGGATCCGTTCTATATCCGAATGAGCTGGACATCCTGAACTTGGAGCGGTCGGGGACAAAAGGAGGGATGGCCGGGATGCATGAAGCCATGTCACCGGCTCTCTTTGAAAGAGTGGCGACTTCATCGAAAGACTTGCTTTGTATGTATGTCTCTTTAGTCAGCAGATCAAGCCTGTATACCATTTTTCTCAACGGGCTGTCGGATCTGAGATCAGAAAGATAGTCATAACGGTTCAGGCCGCCCAGACCGGATTTCCTCACTTCCTCAGGGATGGCCGACATACCGAATATTGAACGGTAGATATCATCGTTTCTCATTTCAAGTCCCTTGAGTTCAGCCTCATAGCTGTCAAGACGCCTGTTCATGACTTCGATTCTGGACTCCCATCTGGCATTGTTCATCCTTATGATGGACATTTTCGGGGATTCCTTGCCGAGTACATAAGAATACACGAAGAAATACAGCAGAGAAAGGGCCACGCTACCAAGAAAAACCAGAGTCGCTCTCGCGAAGATGGTCTTTTTAGAGACTTCCTTCAACTCGTAGAGCAGAGTTTCGGGGTTCAGGCTGTATTTTCTAAACTTGGACATATTAGGCAAATATAGGCCTTTTTTTGCAAAAATTATGCTAATTTTGTAGTCTGTATAAATTCGACAAATAACGATTATGACTTCCAAAGAAATCAGACAGAAGTTTCTTGACTTCTTCGCTTCAAAGGAACACACGATTGTCCCTTCAGCCCCGATGGTCGTAAAGAACGACCCTACTCTCATGTTCACGAATGCTGGTATGAACCAGTTCAAGGATATATTCTTAGGCAACTCACGGGCAAAATTCTTCAGGGCAGCCGATTCCCAGAAGTGCCTCCGCGTCAGCGGAAAGCACAACGACCTGGAGGAGGTCGGCCATGACACTTATCATCACACCATGTTCGAAATGCTCGGAAACTGGAGTTTCGGAGACTATTTCAAGACAGAAGCCATAGACTGGGCATGGGAACTCCTGACAGAGGTCTACAAGATTGACAAGAATCTTCTTTACGCCACAGTGTTCGAAGGTTCCGACGAGTGCCCTATGGATCTCGAGGCCAAAGCGGCATGGCTGAAGCATATGCCGGAGGACCACATCGTCCTGGGCAACAAGCACGACAATTTCTGGGAAATGGGTGACACCGGCCCGTGCGGTCCGTGCTCCGAAATCCATATTGACCTCAGAACCGAAGACGAGAAGAAAGCCACAGGCCTTAGCGGACGCGAACTGGTGAACCAGAGCGACCCACATGTGATCGAGATATGGAACCTCGTGTTCATGGAGTTCCAGCGCCTCGCAGACGGCCATCTCGAGAGCCTGCCGGCAAAGAACATCGATACGGGCATGGGCTTCGAGCGGCTCTGCACTGTCCTTCAGGGCAAGAACTCGAACTACGACACCGACGTTTTCACAGGAATGCTTGGCGAAATCGGCAGGATTTCAGGCCACAAGTACGGTGAAAGCAAGGATACCGATGTCGCAATGCGCGTCATTGCCGACCATATCCGCGCCATCAGTTTCTCAATTGCCGACGGGCAGCTCCCTTCAAACGTCAAGGCAGGATACGTCATCCGCAGAATCCTCCGCCGCGCCGTACGCTACGGATACACCTTCCTCGGACTCTCCGAACCTTTCCTCTGCCGTCTTGTGCCTCAGCTTGTTTCCGACATGGGAGAGGCTTATCCTGAAATCACTAGGCAGCAGAAACTCATCGAAAATGTCATCCGCGAAGAGGAACTTGCCTTCCTCCGTACCCTTGACCGCGGTATCAAGCTACTTAACGAATATATGGCAGGGGCTGCAGATGACAAGGTAATAAGCGGTGTGAACGCATTCACCCTCTACGACACTTACGGATTCCCTATCGACCTCACCCAGCTCATTGCCGGCGAGAATGGGTTCACGGTGGATATGGACGGGTTCCAGACCGAGCTCCAGAAGCAGAAGGAGCGCGCCCGCAACGCCACTGCCAACGAGTTCGGCGACTGGGAGGAATTCTTCCCGGGAGTCAGCAAGTTCATGGGATACGACCAGACAGAATTCGATGAAGCCCATCTCCTCAAACAGCGTAAAGTTGTTCAAAAGAACAAGGAGATGCTCCAGCTCGTTTTCGATTACACTCCGTTCTATGGCGAGATGGGCGGTGAAATCGGTGACACCGGATATATCGAAAGCGCCGACGGTGAGCAAATACGCATACTTGACACCGTCAAGGAGAACAACCTGACCGTGCATATTGCGGAACGCCTTCCAAAGAACTGCCGAGGCACCTTCAAGCTGGTGGTAGATGCATCCAGAAGGCAGAAAATCGCCAACAACCACAGCTGCACCCACTTGATGGACCAGGCACTCCGCGAAATTCTCGGCAGCCATGTCGAGCAGAAGGGATCATACGTAAGCGACAAGGGACTCCGCTTCGACTTCTCCCATTTCGAAAAACTCAGCGACGAACAGATCAGAGCCGTCGAGGCCAGAGTCAACGGACTCATCCGCACCAACTTCCCTCTCGAGGAGAAGCGCAAAGCCACGATGGAGGAAGCGAAAGCGATGGGAGCAATCGCCCTGTTCGGAGAGAAATACGGTGAGTTCGTCCGTGTCGTCAAGTTCGGTCCGAGCATCGAACTTTGCGGAGGCTGCCATACTTCAGCCACAGGCAACATAGGTTCCTTCAAGATTGTCAGCGAGTCAGCCATTGCCGCAGGCGTACGCCGTATCGAGGCGGTGACAGGGGAAGGAGTGGATGAGATGGTTTATGGGATGCAGGACCTCATAAAGAACCTCCGCGGTTATTTCAACAACGCTCCTGACCTTTCATCCGCAGTGCGCAGGCTGATTGAAGAGAATGCCACATACAAGAAACAGGCGGAGGAGGATGAGGCGAAGAGAGCCCTGCACCTTGCCGGACAGCTTGCCGCCGGAGCAGAGAACGTAAATGGCATCAGACTTGTAAAATACACTGAAAGCAAGCGCAACCCTGTTCTTGTACGCAATATCGCCAACAACATGCAGAAGTCCGAGAAGAATCTCGCGTTCGTCGCAGCCTTCGAATTCGAGGGCAAGCCTCAGCTTTTGCTCATGTACACCCCGGACCTTGTCGCTGCCGGACGCAATGCCGGCAAGGACATCCGCGAAGCGGCCAAGTTCATTCAGGGAGGCGGAGGCGGACAGCCGGGTCTCGCAAATGCAGGAGGCAAGAATGCCGCAGGACTTCCTGACGCACTTGCCACACTCGTCAATCTGGCTACCGGACAATAGCCGGATTCCGTTCGAATCATGAAAAAGCTTGACAGGTTCATACTCAACTCCTTCATAGGACCGTTCGTAGCGATTCTTGCGCTCGTCGTGTTCATTCTGGTGATGCAGTTCCTATGGGTCTATATCGACGAACTGGTCGGTAAAGGTCTGTCGTTCAGCGTCATTCTGGAATTCCTCATGTGGGGTGGATGTACGATCCTGCCAATGGCTTTGCCTTTGGCCACACTTTTGGCGACCATGTGGACCATAGGCCAGATGAGCGAGAATTTCGAACTGATAGCGGTCAAAAGCGCCGGCATTTCATTGATGAGAATCATCAGGCCTTTGA
>R27__coassemble_630_pt1 | contig 20758 bp, 16 predicted proteins | sample R27__metabat2_high_PE_015 | metagenome-assembled genome bin R27 | reverse complement strand
AATAACTATTGTTTAACTAATCTTAAAAGCTTATGAAAAAAGTGAAACTCTTTTTCACTGTCATAGCAACGCTCCTTTCATCGGCAGCATTTGCACAGAACGTGCAGGTGTCCGGAACCGTGAAGGAAGCTGCAGGTGATGTGATCTCAGGAGCCGCAGTGCAGCTCAAGGGAAGCACGACCACCTACTCTATGACAGATGCATTGGGCGGTTACAAGATTTCCGTTCCTTCCAACGGAACTCTCGTAGTCAGCTGCCTCGGCTACAAGACGGCCGAAGTGTCGGTTGGCGGCCGCAATGTAATCGACATCGTTCTTGAGTCCGACACTGAGACTCTGGACGACGTCATCGTAGTAGCATACGGTACAGTCCGCAAGGAAGCCGCTACCGGTGCTGTCGCGACCATGAACAACGACGGTCTCGCCGAGACCCCGGCCCTTTCAGTTGACAAGATGCTGTCAGGTAAGATGGCCGGTGTGACCATCACATCCGAGACCGGTCAGCCTGGCGGTAACTCACAGATCCGTATCCGTGGCACCAGCTCCGTCAACGCAGGAAACGAACCTCTCTGGGTAGTTGACGTTATTCCTGTAATGAACGGCGACCAGAGCTACTTCACCAACACGAACAACGCCATCGCCACCATCAACCCTAACGATATCGAGAGCATCACCGTCCTCAAGGACGCCGCTGCCGCTTCAATCTACGGTTCACGTGCAGCCAACGGTGTCATCCTCGTCACCACAAAGACCGGAAAGGCAGGCAAGGCCACTTTCACCGCACGCGCAAAGATGGGTTGCAAACGACAACGGTTTCCGTCCTTTGACAGGCGCAGAGCTTCTTGACTTCTACCGCGTGGCGGCTGTCAACGCAGGCTCAAACCCTGACAACCCTACAAGCCCTTACTACAACCCGATGTCCATCCTCACCGGCACAGTCAACAACTGGCTTGAGGCCGTGACCAAAATCGGTTTCAACCAAGAGTATGAAATCAACGCTTCCGCTGGCAATGAGAAGGGCAAGTTCTATTCATCTATTGCATACCAGAACACCGACGGTGTCGTGGACGCAGTCAACTACACCCGTCTCACCGGCCGTGTAAACGCTGACTACAAGCTTCTCGACAACCTCGAGATCGGCACCCGCGTCAACCTGGCTTACACAATGAACCAGGATACCGAGATGCAGGCGCTCTACTACTCCAACCCGTTCTTCGCAGGTCTTACCATCCGTCCTTGGACTCCGGTAATCGACCCTGAGACAGGCGAGTACAACATCAACATCCCTGAAAACTCCAACACCAGCCCTCTGTACAACGCTCTCTGCCACGGTGAGGACCAGTGGGAGAAGCAGTACCGCACCCAGGCATCCCTCTATCTCCAGTGGGAACCGGTCAAGAACCTCATCCTCAAGACAAACAACATGTTCGAAGGCATGCAGGGACAGGGACGCCGCTACTGGGGTCCGGATCCGGGTGACACAGAAGGAACTCTCCAGACATCAAATCTTCAGCACATCCGTCTGACCACTTCCAACACAGCATCATACAGCACTTCATTCGGAGCCCACTCCCTCAACGTCCTCCTCGGACAGGAGGCCATGAGCCACAATTATGAATATGTATATGCATATGCTCCTACAGTGGACGCCAATATCCCATACCTCAACACAGGTATCGCAGAGGAAGACTCAGCATCCCAGTACTTGTCATCAGATGCATTGCTTTCATTCTTCGGAAACGCAAGCTGGAACTACGACCAGAGATATTTCGCACAGGCCTCTATCCGTGAGGACGGTTCATCCCTCTTCGGATCACAGAACAAGTGGGGTCTCTTCTGGTCAGCATCAGGTTCATGGAACATCTCCAACGAGAAATGGATGAAGAGCACTTCAGACTGGCTCTCATTCCTCAAGCTCCGTCTCAGCTACGGTGTGAACGGTAACAACAACATCAACCCTTACAGAGCTTATGGCGTTTACACTTCTTCAGCATATAACGGCGGCACTGGATTGCGTCCTTACAGGCCTTCCAACGATGTCCTTTCATGGGAGAAGAACAAGACATGGAACCTCGGTCTCGACTTCGGTTTCTTTGACGGAAGGCTCAGCGGTCAGTTGGACCTCTACACCCGTGAAACTACGGACATGCTTCTTGACAAGAAGGTCCCTTCAACTTCCGGTTTCTCTTCAAACTTCATGAACATCGGTTCCATGACCAACAAGGGTATCGAGTTCATGCTCGAGGGTGATATCTACCGCAGTGCGGACTTCGTCTGGACAGCCGGATTCAACATCGCCCTCAACAGGTCCATCATCAACGATCTCGGTGACGTCACATGGATGACCGCTTCATACAATGACAATGACAGCCGTCTCCGCCACGTCGTCGGACACGACTTCTACACATTCTACCTCAAGGATTATGCTGGAGTCAACCCTTCAAACGGTGAGGCTCTCTGGTGGCATCACGAGTTCGCAAAGAACGAGGACGGATCCGACAACCTCGACGAGATTCTGAGCTCCACCCTTACAAGCGATTTCACTCAGGGAAGCTTCATTTACGCAGGCACCCCGGCAGCCAAGGCTCAGGGAGGTTTCAACACCAGCGTAGCTTACAAGGGCTTCGAGCTCGGAGCATTCTTCGAGTATAAGGTTGGCAACAAGATTTTCATCGCTGAGAACAGATACCTTCAGGCAGACGGTAACCAGATGAGCAAGAACCAGTCAAATGCAGCGCTCAACTACTGGAAGTCAGTCGGTGACACCGCTTGTAACCCAAGACCGGTAGCAGGCAACTCTAGCAACTCCTACTACATCGGTTCCACCAGATATCTCCAGAAAGGCGACTACCTCCGCATCAAGGACGTAACTCTCTCTTATACTATTCCTCAGAAGGCCTTGAAGGCCATCAAGATGAGCAACGCAAAGGTATATGTAAGCGCACTCAACCCTTACACGTTCCACGATGTTGACTTCTACGATCCTGAGAGAGGTGAGGAAGGAATGGGATTCGGTATCTACCCTCAGACAAAGTCATTTGTCGGTGGTATAGAGCTTACTTTCTAACCTAAAAGGATATGAATATGAAAAAGTATATACTTATCGCACTCGCAGCCGTTTTCACATTCTCTTCATGTGAGGATTTCCTCGTGAAGGATCCTATCATGGACCAGAGTACAGAACTTACGCTGTCCGATTTCAACGGCCTCAACAAAGCCGTAGCCGGTGCATACGCTCCGCTTGTGACAACCAGCTGGTATGGAGCCGACTTCGTTCTCAATTCAGAGCTCCGTTCAGGCAATGCCATGAACCCTATCAACAGCTCTTTCACATCAGGCCGTATGACCACGCCTTACAAGATGACTTATGAGCCGAGTTCCACTGAAGCCATCTGGAGCTACGCTTACTATGTCATTTCCGCAGCCAACAATGTACTCAATGCTCTTGAGGGCAAGGAAGAGTCATTCGTATCAGGCAGTGTGAGCAAGGATGATATAAACAACATCAAGGCCGAGGCTCTTGCACTCCGTGCATTCTCACACTTCGACCTTCTCCGCACGCACGCACGCACTGACGGAAAGACAGCTCAGGAACTCGGAGTCCCTGTGATCACCACTCCTCAGCTCCCTACCGACATGCCTGCACGCGCGACTGTGGCCGAGACATACGCTCAGATTATCAGCGACCTTACCACCGCCGAGGGACTCATGGCTGACAATTATGTCAGAAGCGGAGTTTCAGACAGCAAGGCAGTCTTCACAAAGAATGTTATCCGCGCTCTTCTCAGCCGTGTATATCTCTACAACAAGGAGTATCAGAAGGCTGCTGATTACGCCACTCTCGTCATCAACAGCGGAAAGTACTCTCTTTGGACAGCGGAGGAATACCCTTCAGTATGGGGCAAGGACGTCGCAGGAAACGGTGGAGAAGTCATCTTCGAAGTCTATGGAAAGCAGGCAAATGAATATGATGGATATTGGGAAGGTCCTTCACACATGACCAACCCTATCGGATATGCAGACTGTGCCGCCACCGCCGACCTCGTAGCCCTCTTCGACAAGGGTGATGTCAGAGGTACCACCGGTATCCGCGGAACAGACGACGGCAAGGTCCTCTTCTGCACTGACAAGGACGAAGCTTCAGGCGGTCAGATGTGGACCATGAAGTATTACGGAAAGGGAGAAGGCAACGCCACATCAACCCCTGACGTAAGCAACACCATCGTCATCCGTCTTTCAGAGATGTACCTCAACCGTGCAGAGGCCATCGCCAACGGCGCAAGCGTTTCAGGCACAACCGCACTTCAGGATATCAACGCCATCAGAAGCAACCGTGGAGCCAGCACTCTTGGTGCAGTAGGTATCGACCTCATCCTCAAGGAGCGCCGCATGGAGCTCAACTTCGAAGGCCACTACTGGTTTGATCTCGCACGCACAGGCGGTTCTATCAAGTATTCTGATGCGGTTCTCACACGCGACGTCCCTTCAGACTCCAAGTATTGGGCTCTCCCAATCCCTAAGTCCCAGATGGACATTGATGCAAATCTTGTTCAGAACCCTGGTTATTAATATTAAATGAAGACTGAAATGAAAAAGATATTTTTACTTTTCGGTATCGCCGCACTCGGTCTGGCTGTTGCATCATGCAGTGATGACTTCAACGTCCAGCCTACGTTCGACGATGCCAACGCCTTCGTTGAAATCGGTAAGACTTCCATCTCTGTAGCAGAAAACGGCGGAGTGATCTCCATTCCTGTGACCCTCGCTTCCCTCAAGGGTATCGAGGAGAACGTTTCCTATGCAGCTGTGGACGGCACCGCAAAGGAAGGCATAGATTTCGAGCTGATGGATGGCACCGCCACCCTCAAGTTCACAGAAGAGGAGCGTACACAGTACATCCAGGTTAAAATTATCGAGCGTCCCGGCGAATATACCGGAGACCTCAAGTTCTCTGTGGAGCTCAAGAGCGCCGGTTCTCTGAACCTCGGCATGAACACTTCCTGCTCTATCTATATTACAGACAACGATCATCCTCTCGCATCCATCCTCGGCTCATACACCGCCACATCACTCAACTACGGCAGTGCGGCCCAGACATGGACTCTCAACATTAACAAGGATCCGGATGACGTGACAGTCGTTCATATCGATGCTATCGCTCCTGGATGTATCGACTACGCAAGCTGGGGAGACTGGTCATACACCGGTTCTGTTTCTGAGGACCTCAACACTATAACCCTCGGCGCAGGACAGACCTGCCAGGCATGCTACACCACAGAGACAGACGTATTCAAGCTCTGCACATGGGAAGACGGTATTTATATCTATGACAATGAAGACATCGTCTTCACACAGACCGCACCTGGTGTCTGGACATGTGAGCAGAACATCTGGCTGAGACCGGTTGAGGATGGTTCACTCTATACCAACTGGTGCGTAAGGGCCCCTATGACATTGACTAAAAATTAATCCGAAAGCTTATGAAAAAGTATTTGATCATTTTATCAGCTGCTTTTCTGGCAGTTACCGGATGTATGAAGTTCGAGCCTGAGACCACTCTTGAGAAGGACTCCGTCAGCACACCTTCCATCACTGTCAACTCAGTGGAGGACACAGGCTTCACAGTCACCATCGCTCCTGCGACAGGGACAGGTTTCTACTCATACGCAGTGAAACCGGGCGATGCCGCTGAAGTCAGCGCGAACACTATCTTCAAGCTCGGTCTCTCCGGTTCAATGGACAAGGGAACCGTAAACTATGCAGAAAAACAGACCACAACTCTCAAGTATGAAGGTCTTGACATGAACGCTACTTATACCGTTTACGCAGTGGCCGCTTCGGAGCTCGGATGCATCGGAGAAGTAACCTCCACCACCATCCACACTTCCGACACCGCCATCCCTGCACTTGACGGAGATCCCGATATCTCAGGCACAAAGGTTTCACTTACCTTCACAGAGCCTGTTACATTCTCCGGCAAAGGCGTTTCAGTCAAGTACTATGCTATCAACACCAAGGACATCCTCAGCAACATTCCAGCAGGTATCGTCGAGGATTTCAAGGTCGTTGCCAATGGCAAGGCCGTCAACATCGACTGCGGTTCCATGCCTAACGGCGCTTACTATGCAGTAAGCATCGAGGAAGGTGCATTCACTGACGCTGTAGGCAACAAGTGCGAAGCCATTGAAAGCGGTTTCGGCACGAACAAGGATGGCAAGCTCGCAAGCACAGGTATCATCGGCCGCAAGGCAACCGTTCCTTTCGCTCTCGACATTTACGGCGGAACTCCTGTCACTGTAGTGACCAGCATGTCCGACGCTATCTGGATGAGCATTCCAGAGGATGTCGTCATAGCTGATTTCGACAACTCAAAGGAAGGAACCATCGAGTACGAGTACAATGACGGCGTTCATTCAAGAGTCGATTCATACATCGTACACGGAGGAGCACCTGACTTCGGTTATGGATGGAACGGCAACTACAACTGCGCTCTCACCTATCCGAATGCCGGTGAGTACTTCACCGGCCGTCCTGACCCTGAAAGAGGATCCATGGTCACCATCACCATCCCGTCATTCCTTACCGACATCTACGGCAACATGAACGCCGAGTTCGTGATCGGACCTTTCCTCTACTCATTCGGTTACAAGCTTGACGATATCGCAGGAGCTTACACCTATGAAGCTGAGAGCTATTTCGACGGTCCTACCACAAGCACTATTGTCATCGAAGAAAGCGACGATGCCGAGAAGGGCAATGTGATGTTCACCACCATCTACGGAGACGAGTGCGAACATAACGTCTACGCAGACTTTGACTTCGACCTCGGTGTCCTCACTATCCCGGACTGGCAGCCAATTTGGGATGAGGAAGACGGCACATACTATTTCGCCATCAACGGACAGGACTATGTCACATTGAGCATGCCAAAGAGCGGTACCCTTACCGGTCCTAGCGAATGGTTCGGATACTACTTCCAAGGAAAGAACGAGGACGATTCAGGCTGGGGTGACATCTTCACCACATTCGATGCCAAGAAGTCCGCGGCTGTTCCTATGTCAGTCACTGCCCGCAAAGTAAGATCATTTGGAAAAACCATCAGATAATCTGTCTTACTGAATATTATTAAATAGGCTCCCGCGTTGCGAGAGCCTATTTTTTATGCTATATTTGTGAATCAGACATTCATAGCATGAAAAAGATAGGACTAATATTAACGGCGGCAGCTGTTCTGATTTCCTGCAACAAGGAGGTTGAACCGGAGCCGACCATCAGTGTAACGAAATCGGAATACTATGCCGCAGCTGCCGGCGAGAGCATCAACGTGCCTGTCACCAGCAACAAGGAAGACTGGACATTCGATACAGGGGCAAGTTGGGCCAAAGGAGAAAAAAGAGAGAATTCACTGACACTGGCTGTGGAGCCGAACTCACTCTATGAGCCGCGCACCACTACAGTCACACTCAAGGCAGGAACTGCCACAGCATCGTTCACATTGACTCAGGCCGCACTCATTTTCGAGCCGCAGCTGAGCGTGGACGTCGAAAAAACTGTATCAGTATCAGACAAAGAGAACTCATTGTCTGTCAATATTACGACCAACGTAGAGTCATGGGCATATGAAATGGAGGAAGCAGACTGGATTTCCGCGACAAAATCCGGAAACTCACTGAAATTCGACATATCACAGAACCCGGTCGAGACGGAGAGAAGCGTGGATGTCACCATCTATGCCCCGAACAAGGACGAATTCCTCATCCAGACCGGTTTCACCATTCTGCAGGCCGAAGCAGACATACAGTATGAACTTACAGATTTAAGTTCGAACGGCACCTCCAACAGCTACGTAATCACGCACAAGGGACCGTATTCTTTCGATGCCGCCGTACGTGGAAACGGAAAGACGGTCAACGGTCTGAAAGCGCCGTCTGCATTGTCACCGGCAGGAGCAAAGCTTGTTTGGCAGACAGCAGTAGGGGTAATCAATTCAGTGGAGCTGAAAGACGGAAGGATTTTCTTCGAAGCCGGGAAAAAAGCCGGAAACGCACTTATAGCCGCCACGGACAAATCAGGAAAAATCATCTGGAGCTGGCATATCTGGCGTCCGGAAGTCCCGATCACCGACATCAAGAACGAAGACGGTTCTTATATCATGAACATCAACCTCGGCGCCACTACGGACGATTACACCAAAGTCGGCAGCTACGGACTCCTCTACCAGTGGGGGCGCAAGGATCCGTTCCCAGGCTCTGAAATCATGAACGGAGGAAGCACTTCCATTGACAACGTACCGGTATATGACATCGAAGGCAAGGTGGTTGACATCAACAGCACAAGCATGTACAATGTCCGCGACAACTCTATCGCGTTCTCAATAGCCAACCCGACCACTTGCATCAGCAACAACGCGCAGAAGTCCTCTTGCCGCGACTGGCTCACCCCTTCTGAAAGCAACACCGCTCTTTGGGGAAATCCTGAGGGAAGCGTGCGCAAGAACGAAAAGTATCCTAACAAGGGTTCAAAGACGTACTATGACCCTTGCCCTCCAGGATACCGTGTACCTCACGTTCAGGTATTCCAGCACATGACCTCTCTTGGAAGCCTTGTTTGGGCCCAAGGCGAATCCGAAGGTGAGCTCGGCTGGTACAATCTCGGCGGAGAAGCATACTTTGCAGGATATGACATCAACGGAGACGGCCGCCTCAATCTCCTGGACTGGTCAAACGGCTGGTGGATATACAACAACAAGACGGATGGTTCATACTCATTCTTCCCGGCAACAAGCCGTTATGACGGCAACTATGCAATGTTCATGGGCAGCATGGTCGGATATTGGGGGAACTATTGGACTAACTCATGCAGTCTTGAAGATGATGGTTCAGACTCCTATTTAGGCATAGCCCTTGCATTCGGGATATACGATTACGGCATATTCGACAGGTATTCAGTCACCTCAACCGCTACAGGAAGCGGCTCGAAGGCTGACGGGTATTCTGTCAGATGCATAAAAGAATAAGCATTATGAAAAAGATTGTATTGGCATTGATTGCAGCCCTTGCGGCATTCACGCTGCAGGCACAGAAGTGCTCTACCATGTGGCCGTACCTCTACCCTGAATTCAGAGAAGGAACCATTTACATGGCAGGCGGACAGAAAGTTGTCCAGCAGGTCAACGTACACACATTGAAAGGCCGTCTCCATTTCATTGACAAAGGTGTCATCAAAGAAGCTGTATCAGACGAAGTGCTTGTAGTCGAGATAGGCGAAGACAAGTATATGTGCGTCAACTCCGACATCATGAAAGTCGTGAAAAGCGAGGAACACGGTTTCATCGCTGACCTGATTTTAGGCGATTTCAACAAACTCAACAACAGCAACGGAGCTTACGGGACTTCGACCACCAACTCAGCCACACAGAAGCTCACTTCCATCGACATCGCGGGGAAAGTCAACCAGAACCACATGGAAATGTGGGAGAACAGGCAGAACGGAGAACTGGTTGACCTCGTCCACCATTACTATATAGTAACTCCCGATCAGACTCTTGAAGCTACCCGCAAAGACATAGAGTCCTCCATGTCCAATGAAGGAAAGGCGGAGTTCAAGTCATGGCTGAAGACAAACAAAATCAAGTGGAATGACCCGGAGAGTCTGATATCCCTTTTGGATTTCCTTTGCAAATAATCACTTATGAAGAAACTGTATATACTCGGTGCAGGAGTGCTCGCCATAGCATTGGCTTCCTGCCAGAATGAGACGAAAAGCGTAGTATCCGCCATAGATCCCGAGGAAGTGGTAGTCACTAACGACATGACTCCGGAGGAATACCTTCAGCTCGGTGTCATCAACATCAAAATCACACCGGAATTCGCCAAGGAAGTCGAAAGCCATACAGGGGAAGACGGAAAGGTCAATGTGAAGGCCGTCAAATCAATGGGATTCGCCATCAAAGACCTCGGCATAATGACGATGGAACGCCTTTTCCCTTATGCCGGCAAGTTCGAGGCAAGGACAAGGGAGGCCGGCCTGCATCTCTGGTACTCCATCAGGTTCGATGAGGACAAGAGCATCACGAAAGCAAAAGGAGACCTCCGCACCATCCCGGGAATCACCATCATAGACCCGGCGCCAAAGATTGAAATCACAGGCAATCCGGAGGTTATAGAATACGTGAAGCCTGCAGCAGCAGCTGCCAACGCCAAGAGCAACATCTTCAACGACCCGTTGCTTGAAGACCAGTGGCACTACTACAACGACGGCTCCAAGAGGGAATCCCAGAGCGGATGCGACATAAACGTAGTCCCGGTATGGAAATCATACACAACGGGGAATCCTGACGTGGTGGTCGCCGTCGTCGATGGCGGTATCGACTACACGCACGAAGACCTGGCCGACAACATGTGGCACGATCCCGAGGACAATAGAAGAGTAGGGTACAATTTCATCACTAACAACTACGTCATCACTCCGCATCATCACGGGACACACGTCGCCGGAACCATCGCCGCCGTCAACAACAACGGAATCGGCGTCAGCGGCATCGCCGGCGGCAACGCTGCCCTGGGAGAGCCCGGAGTGAAGCTCATGTCCTGCCAGATTTTCTCTGAAGACGGAGGGAGCGGTTCCGGAGAGAAGGCCATCGTATGGGCGGCGGACCACGGAGCAGTGATTTCACAGAACAGCTGGGGAATGGTCAATCCTTGCGAAACACCGAAAGCCCTCAAAGATGCAGTGGATTATTTCACCAAAAACGCCGGACTCGATGAAAACGGGAAGCAGGTCGGACCGATGGCCGGAGGTATAGTGATATTCTCTGCAGGAAATGAAAACTCATCAGAGCCTTACGGCGGCAACTACGAGAAGATGCTCACAGTCACCTCTGTCGGAGCTGACTATGTCCGTGCTTATTATTCCAACTATGGTGACTGGTGCGACATCGCGGCTCCGGGTGGAGACGCGAGAAAGGGGAACCAGATCATCAGCACACTGCCAGGCAACTCCTATGGAAAAATGCAAGGCACTTCCATGGCCTGCCCGCATGTGTCCGGTGTAGCGGCTCTGGTCATTTCAAAGAAAGGGGGATTCGGCTTCACCAACACTGCTCTCAGGGAACTGCTTGTGAACAGCGCCACCGACATTAGCGCCTACAACAGGAATTATTATATGGGATCCGGTCTTGTGAACGCTTATTCAGCCATAGCCGGTTCCGGAGGAAAGGCACCTGACAGAATCACTTCATTCAGTGTCGAAAAGCCAAGTTCCAACATTGTCACTTTCACGGCGGAAGTCCCGGCAGACGAAGATGACGGAAAGCCGAACACCATCATAGTCTATTATAGCGAGAAGCCTATCATCAAGGCGGACGGCCTTCAGTTCTCATCATTCTATGTGAACGACACCAAGGTCGGTAAGAATATATCAGGCAAGATCATCGGCTTGGACTTCAAGAAAACATATTATTTCGCCGCCGCTGCGTGCGACCTGGCTGGAAACAAATCCGCGCTTTCCGAGACAAGGACAGTCATCACCGGAGACAACCATGCCCCGGCAATTGACATCGAGGGGCCAACGGACCTTGTTCTCAAGGGGTTTGAAAGCAGGACCATCAACTTCAGTTTCAATGATCCTGACGGACATTTCACGACCATTGAACTCAAGAAAGGTTCAGAGGCGGAGACACTTGACACCCTGGTGATGACCAGTCCGAAAATCAAAATCGAAGGAATCAAGGCAAACCCCGGCAATTATGAATCAACCATAGTGGTGACTGACAATTACGGGCTGGCGGCTTCAAAGGAAATCAAATACACGATTCTCGACAATATTGCGCCTGCTATTGTGAAGGAGATTCCTGACTGCATCTTCAACTCCAAGTCGGAGAACATGACGCTGAACGCGGACGATTATTTCATCGATGAGGACGGAGAACCTTTGAGCTACACCATCGTGAACATGCATGAAGACGTCATAAACGTCAACTACTCAAAGGGGAAGATCTACCTCACTCCTATGGGATACGGTTATGCTGATATCACGATTATCGCCATGGACGCCCGCGAGGCTTATGCCACACAAAGGTTCAGGATTCTCGTCCGGGATGGAAACGAACCTGTGGAAATCTATCCTAATCCGGTGTCGGACTATCTGTATGTCAGGACCGGTGAAGACGCTACCGCTACCCTCAAGCTTATCAACACGATGGGTGCCACCGTATATGAGAAGAGTCTGGAAATCACTCCTTTCGAGCCGGCGAAGGTGGACGTGACGGCACTGCCTGCAGGAGTTTATACCGTCTCCCTTGACTACAACGGCACTAAGACAAGCAAATCAGTCGTCAAATTATAGAAGGAATCCGAGATAATATGAAGAGAATCATAATAATAGCGCTCTGCGCGTTGGGAATCAATGCCAATGCCCAGACCATGCAGTTCTTGAACGTCAATCAGGATGCCGCCGCCAGTGCTGTCGCAGGGACCGGTGTCGGACGTCCCGCAGACGCTTTCGCACTTGAAAACAATATGGCGGCAGCTTCGCTCTCCACGTCTGAATTCGCCGCTGAAATCGGCTACGGAATGTGGCAGCCCAACACATCAAAGACCGGTGTTGTTTCAGCAGCCGGATATCTGCAACTGAACGATAAAGTGGCATTGGGAGCCGCATTCAAGAATTTCAGTGAGGCGGAATATTCCATCACCAGTGCTGACGGAAGGAATACCGGCAGTTTCAAGCCATCCGAAATGGCCGCCGGACTCGGAGTGTCATTCAAGGTCTCAGAGGGCTTCGCCATCGGTTTGAACGCGAAGTTCGCCAGCTCCACAATCGCCGAGTCTGCAAAGGCCTCAAGCGTCGCGGCTGATTTGAGCCTTGCTTACGCTGGCAACGGCCTTCAAGCCGGACTTGCTGTATGCAATATCGGAGGAAAAGTTGATTACGGAACAGAAACAAAGTATTCTCTTCCGTCCATCGCCAAGGCTGGAGCAGCATACACAATAGCAGGTCTCACCGCTTCCGCTGAACTTGATTTCCTGTTCAGCGGCGGTCTGATGGCCGGACTTGGCGCCGAGTATTGGGTCAAGGATATCGTGGCCGTCAGGGCGGGTTTCCATTACGGAGACAGCGCAAAAGCCATTCCGACCTACGCATCCGCAGGTCTTGGGTTCAACCTTGCCGGAGTGAAACTCAATGCAGCATATCTGCTCGCTTCCGACACTCTCGGAGGCTCGATGATGTTCGGGCTGGGTTATTCTTTTTAGGAATGATTATTTTTTCGGCTGTTTGTCCGGAAGTTTCTTAGGCTGTTTGTAATCCAACCTGTAAGAAGACTGGTATTCAGTAGGGAAATCCTTAGGGACTTTCTGTGTCACTCTGCCTTTTGCCGCCCATTCGCATCCTCTGAGCAGAAGGGTTTGGAAGCCTGCACACTGCATGGCCGGATTCTTTTCGAGAGAGTCCCCGGCATGCCCGAGCATGATATGGAAAATCCTCGATTTACCGTAATCGACAGTGAATACCAAAGGTTCCTCTCTGCCGGATCCTCCCATCATAATGTCGGCACGTCCCGTGTAGAGCAGCTCCTTGATATTTGCCGGTCCTCTCATGGAGTCATACAGTTCATCTCTGCCATGCATCCACTTGTCCGGCAATCCTTTGACTATCGGATGTTTTTCGCTTTGGCAATAAACCGGATATGCACACTGTCTCCCGTGGTTGCCGGAAGGTCCTTCAAGATGATCATTGAGCACGAGATGTCCTGCCTCGAAATAGCAATACGGCCCTGATTCCTTGGTACGGCCTCCCCAACCGCCGAGAGCGATTATTCTGTTGAACTCGTCCCAGTCGGCAAATGCATTGTCCGCGGCGTGGTAAATGACAAGTCCACCCCCATGCTGGACGAAATGCAGGAAAGCATCCTTCGTCTCTTGCGGCCACGCATCTCCGTTATAGTCCAGAATGACCAGATCGTATTTATTGAAATCAGGTCTGAAAGAACTCATGTCTTCACCGGATGCAGGGGACAATGCTATGTCAACGGAGAACATTCCGGAATTGGAGAGTATCAGGTCCAAAGCTTTATGGCTTATCTGCCAGTTATGGTTGTTCTGTCCGGTTACGATCAATGTCTCGATGTTACGCTTGGCCTGCAAGGATACAGGCACAAGAAGCAGAAGTGTCAAAATGGTGAATAACGCTTTCTTGAACATATTTGGGAGAGTATGGTTTTGCAATATTCTGTTTCTGTCTCCTGACGGCTCATACCGACGAACACGGATGAAAGCGGTGAACATCCATTGTACAATGTTCTTTGTGATGGAAATGTCAAAATGCTTCACAGGACCTCCGGCTGCATCCACTGCTGTCTTGCCCTCATGGGGTCTTTATGTCTTAGCTAGCCCTAAACCCATAATGGTACCGCCGCCGGCAATCATACGGCTACTGAAGCAGTGCCAGCCGGAGGTTTTGCTGTGAAGTATAACCGACCGATAAACAGGTGGCACCTATATGCTCGAAGACAATCTCCGGCACGTCAATGCCATCCTTCACCGTATATGCATCATTGTGCGCCTTCGTCGACAAGAACAGGAACAGTTTCAACTTCATCATTCCTGTCAAAGTTAGCAAATTATTTGTAACATTTTTCCGGAGATTCCGTCTTTATTGTAAAAGAATTTGTATTATTGGTCATATTTTAAATACGAAAACACAGATGAAGAGATTATTCAGCATTATCGCCTTACTGGCATTCAGTCTGACAGCCGCTTCAGCCTCAAACGGCATAACCATAGAGAAAAACTACAGTTACAAGGATTTCAGAGGGTTGGCCATATCCAACACCTTTGACGTCTCTGTGGAGAAATCTGACAAATACAGTGTAAATGTGGCCGTGCTTGACGAATATGCACCTTATCTGGACATAAAAGTGAACGGAGGAATCCTCTATATAGGTTTCAAGAACCTTCCAAAAAAGCTCAGCACTACAAGTTACATCAAGTCCGCGGCTGTGGCGAAGGTTTCCATGCCGGCTCTCGAACGCCTGAGTTTGTCCGGTGCCAGCAAATGCACTTCGGATGACCGGTTCGACATAAACGACTCCTATTTCCAGATGTCTGTCAGCGGAGCAAGCGAAGTGGGGCGAATTGAGGTATACGGAGGTGACGCCAGAATCAACGTTTCCGGCGCCAGCAGGGTCAACGTGGCAGGAGGATTCGTTGACGTGGAAATCGAAGTGTCCGGAACGTCAAGAGCCACTTTCAAGGCAGCAGGAGAAGACCTGGATGTCAAGACATCCGGTACGGGTGTGGCTGATATCGAAGGAAAATACGATGAAATGACTCTGACAGCATCAGGGGCGTCCAACATCACCGTCAAAGGAAGTGCCGGCGACCTGGAGGTTAAAGCATCGGGAGCAGCCAGCGTAGATGCCATCAATGCTCCTGTCCGTTCGGCAGAAGTGTCGCTTTCGGGCGCCAGCGTTTGCAAGACGGCTGTGACAGAAGAACTTGAAGCCGAGTGCACCGGAGCATCGACCCTTAGCTACAAAGCAGATGGCAGGATTGAACTGGAACTCAAGGAAATCGCCAGAAGCGCGACTTTAAAGAAGCTTTAAAGAATCAGACAGAGGCAGGATACCTTCTGACAATGTTTTATCTGCGACGAGTTGTACGCGAAGATCCTCCAGGGATGCGAAGCGACGCTCATCGCGGATTTTTTTAATGAAACGTATCTTTATGTCAAGGCCATATATCAATTCGTCAAAATCAAATATATGCGTCTCGATGGTACGGACTCCGGCTCCGGATACGGTAGGTTTGACGCCTATGTTCGTCATTCCGAAAAAATGAGAACCGAGAGTCTCGACTTCGACAAGGTACACACCGTTCGCAGGGACTGATTTCAGAGGCTCGTAAAGCTGCATGTTGGCAGTCGGAAAGCCTATTGTTCGGCCGAGCTGATTTCCAGCCACTACCACTCCATGAAGTCCGTAACGGTACCCGAGCATCGTTTCCGCAGCCTGTACGTCCCCTCTCCCAAGGGCTCCACTGATCTTCGTCGATGAAATGAAACAGCTGGCGCCTGACATCCGGAGAAGGTTGCTGTCCTACGGATAAGAACCGGCACGCCGCGAATCCATCGGCAAAGCTGCGGTGGAGATGACGTCGATGCCAAGGGAGGACGCAAGGGAGGCGATCCCGGCGGGACTGAGGCGGTCGGAGCCGAAGCGGTTGTCATATCCGAGGACAATGGCAGAACCGCCGAAACGGCCGGCAACATAGTCCCGCAGATACTGTTCCGCAGTCAAACGGCTGAACTCGCGCGAAAAATCAAGGACTTCAATCCGGTCAACGCCCAAAGACAGCAGCAAAGCCTTCTTTTCCTGAAGCGACGTCAGCAAACGGAGTGACCTGGCATCATTCTGGAGCACGGTGCGGGGATGAGGCCAGAAAGTGACAATCACACTCTGCTCCCCGCGCTCACGAGCCGATGAAAGCAGAGTGTCTATGATAAGACGGTGTCCCAGATGGACACCGTCAAAGAATCCTGTAGCGACTACAGCCATTTGACGAGAGCAAAATCCTGTCTGTGAGGAAGAAGGTCGTTCTTTGGATAAATGCGGGTGGCTACCTGATACATTCCGGTTCTCTCCGGAAGGATGGATGCCTGGAACTTGGCATAACCGGTACCGGACTCGACAAGATCGAAATTGCACTTCTCCTGAATGTGCTGCTTGCCTTTTGCATCAGCAGTGACGAAGAGCATCTCCACACCTACCTCTTCAGGACGGATGGCACCAAGATTGAGAACCACCTCGCTTGTCAGAGGGTCTGAGCTTGAGAGAGTATACGAAGCCTCCGGTCTGGTGTATGAAACAACCTGAATGTTCTGCCACTGGCTCCAGATGTGGTTTTTCCATGTGGCGATTTCTCGTGCCATTTTGTAGTCTTCTGCAACCATCCTTGCTGAACGCTGGCTCTGAGGTATGTAATACTGCTCAATATAGTCAGTGAGCATGCGGTTGGTAGTGAAATTGCATGCGACCTGGGCAATAGTGTTCTTGATGTAGCCGATCCATCTGGAAGAGCGTCCTGTATTGGCCGCGACATCGTAGTAAGCAGGTGCGATTTCGTTCTCAATGATATTGTAGATTGTAGCAGAATCGAGATCATTCTGGAAGCTCTGGTCATCGTATGTGCGCTGCTGCGGAAGAGCCCATCCTGCGCCTTCCTTATAACCTTCCACCCACCATCCGTCGAGGACGGAGAAATGCATGACGCCGTTCATGGAAGCCTTCTCTCCCGATGTGCCGGAAGCCTCCTGAGGACGGGTCGGGTTGTTCATCCACACGTCAACCCCTTGAACAAGTCTCTTGGCGATAGTGATGTCGTAACCTGGGACGAAAACGATCTTTCCTATGAATCTGTCCTGCTTTGAGATTTCCACTATCTGCTTGATAAGGTCTTGTCCTGCCTTGTCCGCCGGATGAGCCTTTCCTGCGAAAAGGAATTGGACCGGTCTATCCGGATTGTTGACGATGGAGTCAAGCCTGTCAAGATCTGAGAAAAGAAGAGTGGCTCTCTTGTATGTTGCGAAACGGCGGGCAAAACCGATGGTAAGGACGTCATCGCGAAGATTCTCCTTGATGGTGACTATCTGGCGCGGAGAATAATGGCTTGAAAGAGAAGGATCGGAGATTCTTCTCTTTACATTGAAGATCAAGTCCGACTTCAAGGATTTCCTCACGTTCCATATTTCTTCGTCAGAAAGCTTGTATACGCCTTCGAAGCACTTCTGGTCATAGTGATGTGTCTGGAATTCAGGTCCGAAAACCTTCGCATGGAGTTGTTTCCATTCCCTGGCGGCCCAAGTCGGATAATGTACACCGTTAGTGACATAGCTGACATGGAGCTCTTCAGGGAGATATCCCGGATACATGTTCGCGAAAATATCCTGGCTGACCTTGCCGTGAAGCATTGAAACGCCGTTGATGTTCTGGGAGATATTCGCGGCAAGAACACTCATTGAGAACTTCTCGTTTACATCGTAGCAGTTCACCTTTCCGAGGCTCATCATCATTCTCCAGTCAATCTTCAAAAGACCCGGGAAATAGCCGAGATATCTTCCAAGAAGGCCTTCGTCAAAAGCGTCATGACCGGCAGGGACAGGAGTGTGCGTGGTGAAGAGAGACGAAGCGCGGACAACCTCGAGAGCCTCGTCGAAGCTGAGGTTGTCGTTCTGTATATACTCACGAAGCCTTTCAAGACCTATGAACGCAGCATGACCTTCGTTGCAATGATAGATTTGTGTATCGATGCCGAGTGCGCGGAGAGCCCTGATGCCTCCGATGCCGAGTACAAGCTCCTGTTTAAGACGGTTCTCCCAGTCTCCTCCGTATAGCTGATGGGTGATCTGGCGGTCTTCAGGAAGATTGGCTTCCCAGTCAGTGTCAAGGAGATAAAGGTCAGTGCGGCCTACGGCCACCTTCCAAATACGCGCTATAACATCCCTGCCAGGGAATGACACCGTGGATGTCTTCCAGTTGCCGTCAGCATCAAGGACAGGCTCGGCAGGGATCTTCAGGAAGTCCTGAGGCTCGTATTCAGCCACCTGGTCTCCGTATGCGGTAAGCCTCTGGGTGAAATAACCGTACCTGTATAGGAAGCCGACAGCTACCATATTGACATTCATGTCGCTGCTCTCCTTAAGGTAATCACCGGCGAGAATACCGAGACCTCCCGAATATATCTTCAAGGATGAGTCAAGTCCGTACTCCATGCAGAAATAAGCCACGGACGGATCGGTTCTTTCCGTTTTCTCTGCCATATACGCATCGAATTCTTCCATCACGGAATTGAGCTGGCTGACAAATTTGTCATCTTTTGAAAGAGCATTGAACCGTTTGATGCTCACCTTGTCGAGAATGTACATCGGGTTGTGCCCGGAGGCGGTCCAAAGTTCAGGATCGATGGCTTTGAACAGTGCCTTTGCGCTGTCGTTCCAGCACCACCACAGGTTTTTGCAAAGCCTTTCAAGGCCTGACAGGTTTTCCGGAAGATGTCGTGTGACCATGACGCTTTTCCAGTATGGAGCGTCTATGTTGCTTGTGTTATATTGCATTTCGGTTATGGTTTGTTATTGTTCGTTTTCTTTGAGTTCGAAAGCTTCGTCAGTACGTATGATGAAATCGCTCAGGACGTTCATATAGTTGATGAAAGCCTCGTATGGGGTATCATAAGGGTTGAAGTACTTGTGGACTTCTCCGTCAGAGAAGAACTTGGTGCACATATAGTACAGGTGATCGCTCTCCTGAAGATGGCCGAAGTCGGACCAGAGCACCGGATCGTCGATGATGGACAGTTTCTCCGTGAGATCGTATAGCTTGGCGAATGCATCCTTCTGCAGCTCGTTTCCAAGCCATGCGGTGACATCCCTTTCTTCGTCCGCCCATGAGATGGTCTCAGGGACAGAAAGGCTGTCCGCAGCCTTGTGCTTTCTGGCGGCTCTGGCAGGAGTGACGAACTCGAAAGTGCCGTCCTCGATGACTGCCTTCGGCAAATATCTCATGAAATCGAAGATGCCGCTGTCAGCGCTCTGATGCTCGCCGAAGGTCTCGTAGTCCATGAAAAGGTTGATGATGTCACCACCTTCCGCCGTGGCGTTCCTGAGCCAGTCAACATATTTCTCAGTAGTCAGAGGCCAGTTCTCCCATCCTTGATTGGAGAAACGGAAAGCGATGTCGTCACTGAGCGCATAGTTTCTGAGAAGGAGTTTGAGCTTGGGCTGCAGGTCATCGGTATAGATGTAGTTGGGGCTCTTCCAGCCCATGATGTGACGGGCTCCTTCAGCAAGCATGGTCTTGAAGCCGAGATCGTATACTGCGCGGCCGATAGAGTCTGAATAAATAAGCTCCGTGTTTCTGAATGAGACAGGTTTCTGACCGAAATACTGCTCAATCATCGCCTGATGCTTGAGAACCTGATGCTTGAACTCCGCAGGGGAAGCAAGGGATGCAAGCGAATGATAGTATGTCTCTCCGAGGAACTCGACGCAACCGGTGTCTGCGAGAGCGCGGAAACTGTCTATGACTTCCGGAGCGTAACGGTCGAACTGCTCAAGAGCCGAACCGGTGATGGAGAATGCCACCTTGAAAGCTCCTTCACTCTCCTTGATAGCATCAAGAATCACTTGATTCATAGGAAGATAGCATTTCTGAGCAATTCTTCGGAGTATAGTCCTGTTGGCGAAATCGTCATAATAGTGAGAATCCTTGCCGATATCGAAGAATCTGTACAATCTGAGTCTTGTCGGCTGATGTACCTGGAAATACAGGCATATGCTCTTTTTCATATCGATTTATTTATAATTTTCTCTTATTGCAACACTGATTCATATACGGCCTTCAGCTTTGCGGTAGCTCCGTTCCACTTGAGGGCGTTCACCTCGTCATAGCCGCTTGAAGCGGCGAACTTGGAGAGGGCAGGATATTGAAGAAGCGCGTAGATATCGTCAGCAAGGGCATCGACATCCCAGAAGTCCACCTTGAACGCATAATCCAGGACCTCTGCGGCTCCAGACTGCTTGGAAATGATGGAAGGGACATTCGTACGCATGGCTTCAAGCGGAGAGATTCCGAAAGGCTCGGACACGGACGGCATGATATACACGTCTGACAACGCGAACATTTTCTGCACCTCCGGACCGCGCAGGAAGCCTGTGAAGTGGAACTTGTCAGAAATGCCAAGACGGGCGACGTGCTTGATACAGCG
>R27__coassemble_618_pt1 | contig 21016 bp, 13 predicted proteins | sample R27__metabat2_high_PE_015 | metagenome-assembled genome bin R27 | reverse complement strand
CGTTACAGGTGTAGAAGAATATGCTCCCAAGAAATTGAGCGGGATGGACACGACAAGGGACAGGTCTGCTGAAAGCATGCCTAAGATGAAAGCTTTCAGAAGATACTTTGTAGGCTCCGGTGACTTCTTGTCCTTGAAACAGATGAAGCCTATCATGATGAGTGAGGGGAGCAATGCTCCTAATATCAGAGATATGGTCATAATTCCGTTTGTTTGTTTCGAAGTTCAAAAATAATTGAAAAAATCAAAAACAGTGCAAGGCTTGTCAAACTTTTGGGCGCGATGTGAATCGGAGACGTGCCTGCCGCATGGCGGTGGAACGGCGAGGAGTGATTGGACATCCGAAAATAATTGGTAACTTTGTGCAAACATAGAAAGACTTATGGTATTGCTTGATATAAAGAATCTTCACGCTTCCATCGGGGGCAAGGAAATACTGAAGGGCATAGACCTTCAGATAGGTCAGGGTGAGATCCATGCGGTAATGGGTCCGAACGGCGCCGGCAAGAGCACGCTTTCCGCAGTCCTGGCCGGACGTCCTGACTATAAGGTCACTGAAGGTTCAGTCACTTTCATGGGCAAGGATCTTTTGAAGATGAGCCCCGAGGAGCGTTCCTGGGCGGGTGTTTTCCTCTCTTTCCAGTATCCTGTCGAAATCCCGGGTGTCAGTATCACGAATTTCATGAAGGCTGCCGTCAATGCGCGCCGCAAGGCTCAGGGGCTTGATGATCTCAAGCCGGCGGAGTTCATAAAGCTGATGAAGGAGAAGATGGCTTTTGTGCAGATGAAGGGCGAGTTCGCCAGGCGTGAGGTGAATGTGGGATTCTCCGGAGGCGAGAAGAAGCGCAACGAGATTTTCCAGATGGCCATGCTCGACCCGATACTTTCCATCCTCGACGAGACGGACAGCGGTCTGGACGTGGATGCGCTCCGCATCGTGGCGGAAGGCGTCAATGCGCTGCATACTCCTGAGAAGAGCGCCATCGTCATCACGCATTATCAGAGACTTCTTGATTATATTGTGCCGGATGTCGTGCATGTCCTTAAGGACGGCAGGATCGTGAAGACTGCCGGCAAGGAGCTCGTCGACCTGATTGAGCAGAACGGTTACGATTCATTTTAGACCATGAAGGAGAAGAACATGGACAGAGGCCATTACGTGGACGTTCCTGTGAGCGGGGATGCCGTGCGCGTTCCTGCCGGAGAGAAGTGGTCCGTATGCGAGGACGCTGCCGCAGACCTCCATTATGTGCTGGAGGCTGGAGCCGGGCTCGACCTTTGCCTTCTGATGCTCGGGACCGGTGAGGCTTCCGCCAATATCACCGTTGATTTCGTGGGTGAAGGCGCCACCGCTGATCTTTCGGGCGTATATGTCTGCAAGGAAGGGGACTCCCTCGCGTTGAAGGTGACTGTCCGGCACAGGGCCGGAGATTGCGCTTCGCGCCAATTGTTCAACGGCATCGTCACGGACTCTGCGAAGGCGGCTTTCGACGGCCGCATCATCGTGGCGCCGGACGCTCAGAAGATCAAGGCTTTTCAGGAAAACCACAACCTGCTGCTTTCTGATTCGGCATGGGCGGAGACTCGTCCGCAGCTTGAGATTTACGCGGACGATGTGGAGTGCTCGCATGGCGCTACCATAGGCAGGCTGAACGAGGATGAGCAGTTCTATATGCGCTCGCGCGGCATTCCGGAGAGCGAGGCTAAGGTGCTGCAGATGATTTCGTTCCTGTCCCCTGTGCTGGAGCATGTGCCGGAGGAGAACCGTGAGGCGGTGCAGGCCAGAATCGAGGATATGGTCAGAGGCTTATGATATCTTATCCCAATGTCAAGGTCAATCTTGGTTTGAGCGTTCTTCGGAAGCGCCCTGACGCTTATCATGATATAGAGACTCTTTTTGTACCGTTTTTCGGTTGTCACGATACTCTCGAAGTAATCGCAGGCGACGATTACAGCCGCATAAGTGCGAGGCTTTTCGGGTTTGAGGGGGCTCTGCCCCCTACTATCCCCCGCGGCCTTTCCGCCTTTCCAACTTTTGCTGTGCAAAAGTCACGGCCCGGCCGGTCGGCTGATGCCGGCTTCGCTTTGCTTAGTTCGCAGAAGCCTGATGTGGGCGGCACGGTTTTCGGGGACTCTGTCACCGGTGAATGCAAACTGCCGACATTGGCGCAAGCGATAAGGGAGGACGGGAAGGTGATGATTACGATTGCAAGGAAGGAAGGCGTGGACTGGGACCCTCTCAAGGACCTGACGGTCAAGGCTTACGGCCTTTTGGACGCCGACTTCAACCTGCCGCCGGTGAAGATTTTTCTTGAAAAGACTTCGCCCGTCGGCGCCGGTCTCGGCGGAGGCTCGGCAGATGCCGCGTTCGCCCTCAGGATGCTCTCCGAACTCTTCAGCCTCGGTCTCGACGATGCGGCCCTCGCATCTTACGCCGCCCGTCTTGGAAGCGACTGTTCATTCTTCATCTACAACCGCCCTATGCTCGGCACGGGGCGTGGTGAAATCCTTGAACCGTACAGCCTTGAAGGGATAGATTTCTCCGGCCGGCAGGAAGACCCTGATGCGCGCTATGACCTGAGAATAGTCATTCCCGAAGGGATTGCCGTCAGCACGGCAGACGCGTACAGAGGCATCACTCCGCGCGAAATGTCGCAGCTTCACCGCACCCCTTTGCTCGAGGCGCTTGCCAAGCCGGTGGAGGAGTGGCGCAACTGCCTCGAGAATGATTTCGAGGCCACTGTTTTCGCCAAGTACCCCGAAATAGCAGCAGTCAAACAGAGATTATACGACCAAGGAGCCGCATACGCGGCAATGTCCGGCAGCGGTTCCTCCGTTTTCGCCCTTTTCCCGAGATAGTTACGGGTCCACCGTCCCGTCAGCCCCGCTCTGCAGCTTCTTCCTTCCTGCATGACCCGATGAACTTCGACATCGTGTTCCTCGACACCCCGTATTCCCGGCTGAGCAGGCAGATGGTCCTGCCCAGGCCGTGAGCCTTCAGGATGCTGTCCCTGTGCGATTCCAGTATCTCCATCTTCGGGCGGTCACCCTCCTTGTGTCCCAGCACCTTGCCCTGTTCCTTCCTTGAGGCGAGCGCCTCCTTCGTCCTCGTTGAGATGAGGTCCCTCTCTATTTCCGCGGCAAGCCCGAACGCGAACAGGATTACCTTGCTGTTGAGGTTGTCCGCAAGGCAGAAGTTCTCCTTGACGCTGTAGAGCGTGACTCCCTTGTCGAGCAGCGAGCGCATGATGACCATGATGTCGAGAAGCGTCCTGCTGAGTCTGGAGAGCTCCGATATGATGAGCGTATCCCCTCTCTTCAGCCGTCTGAGCATGTCTCCGAGCTTCCTGTCGGAGTCCCTGACCTTCCCGCTGACGACCTCCTCCACCCATCTGTCGATGGTGATTCCCTGATGTGACACGAAGCGCGAGATCTCGCTTCTCTGGTTTTCAAGGGTCTGCCTGTCCGTGCTGACCCTGAGATATGCTGTAACTGTTGCCATAATGAAAATGATTTGGCAACAAAACAGAAGAAAAAATATGAGAAAAAGGGGGGAAAATGCACAAACAGACGTTCGTCTGAATGTGCAAAATTATTGAGAAAAAATGACTTGTGCAACACATTCCAGGGCATTTTGAAAAAATGTCAATCAGACGAACGTTTGAATGTGCAGGATGCTTGTTCAATGGCTGATACAATATAAAAGGCTTATAATAAGGATGTTGGCATAACGAAAGGACGACAGCAGGCCTTCATGGAAGCGTACAGTCAGGCGGCCATGGCCGACAGAAATGTCATAATATGCAGCATCGCTATACAATTTGTGAGAGAATGACTGATATCAAAGAAAGGATGAAAATAATGAGGAAGAATTATGAAAAAATCAGGATTGACCTGCTGACAGTGGACATCGGCCCTTCCATCCTGTCGGGTTCCATTGTTGAGCATGCTACAGTACAGACGATGGGCCAGGAACTGTCCGCTCCCAAGTCTTTCGACGAGCTGTCCATCGATGATTCGGGCCACACGTTCAACCAGGACTGGGAGGGCGGCAGTCTGTAAATGGTACAATTAAAAGTCAGAAAAATGAAGACATCCAAGCTAAGACTCATGGCGGTGCTGCTTCCACTTGTGGCATTCAGTGTGCTGTCATGCCAGAAAGAGTTACTTATCATCCGGTCAGGAAAGTCCGTAGACTTCAGCATCGGCATCTCCGGCCCCACAGTCACCAAGACCGCGTACTCCGGCGAAGCGGTCGGAGGCAGGGAGCGCATCGACTGGTGTTCCGGTGACATTCTCCGCATCCATTGCGCGGAGGCTGCCACTGACGACGGCAAGAACTTCGCCGACTATAAGGCGGACCATGACGGAGTGGCGGACGGCGCTATCTCTGAGACCCGCATAAGTGTAGTGGACGGTCGCACCGGCCTGAAGTGGAGCGACGCTGAGAGCTTCACTTTCAATGCTGTATATCCGAGTCCGGAAGCCTCGGCAAATGAAGATGACAGTTTCGGAGAAGGTTCCTCTCCTGCCACGCTTACTGGCAGCATACCATCCTCCCAGACTTCTTCCTCCGTATCCCACAGCGGCAGTCTGTGGACAGTCACGCCTGATATGACGTCCCAGTACATGATAGCCAGAACGGTAGTGGCGAACGACGGCCACGCAAACGAGAACATCAACGGTGACGGCCACGTGTTCCTTGAATTCTATCCCCTCACCACCGCCATCCGCTTCACTATAGAGAATGGCACGGCAAGCTCAGGAACTGACGGAGACATGTATATCGACGCTGTTTCGCTGATATCGGAATCATCAAGGATATTCGGTGGTTTCACCACAGACCTCAGCGGCTGGGATGGTGGCAGTACGCTGCCGGACTGCATCGCCACGGAGAGCGGCTCAGTGTCAGGGCAGGAGGTCAAGCTGGACCTCAGCTCCAAGAGTGTGGTCCTCAAGGACGGTGAGACGCTCACATTCACGATTTTCCTGCTTCCTGCGCAGGATGTGGATGATCTGACCTTCAAGGTCTACCGTCACGACAAGGACGGGAACAGCACATGGATGTCCACCAAGCTGGCCTACAACGATGCTAGCCGCAAGGGGGTCCTGTTCAAGTGCCACACCCTGACCGAGGTCAAGGGCCTCCTTCTTCCCGACAGTGCCAGGTGGCAAGTCAAATATGCTCCTGAGATTGGTCCTTGGACATCTCAGGATGAAGGTGGCACGGATTTCGAACCGGAAGACGATCCCCTTCCTTTTGTCACCTCATGGGACTTTGGCGCAGAAATCCCTGCGGTCATGGTCAAGTACTACTACACTTTCACATCCACCATCGACGAGGTGTTCAGCCATGATGGCGGTAACGGCTCTCTCATCGTGACCTCGACCAAGGAAAAGACCCACGACGAGGACGAGGCGGTCCTGTGGCATCTCGAGTACTACGACGAAGAAGCATCCGAATGGATTGTCCCTGACGAGGAGCCTTATTACATAAATGACTTCGTTTCTTTCAGCCAGGTGTCGGGAACCAGCCTGAATCCTCAGACAGTGACGATGGACGTGAAGGCCGCCGACCCTGCCAAGGGTGAGGTCACGACCGGAATCTCCCACACTGCCAGACTCAGGGACGTGTCAGAATCAAAAGGCTCCGAGGCTGCCCCGTACGACCTTTCAATGCATGACATCCACGGCAATGCCCGTCCATCCGGCAAGCCTGTAACGGCCAACAGCTATGTTATAAGCCATCCCGGCGTTTACGCCTTTCCTCTTGTGTATGGCAACGGGGTCGACTACAACATGGCTCCTGCAGGCGGTGACAACGCAAATGCCTATGACCCCGGTTCAGAGATGGTGCCGACGGACGTCTATCTGACCCGTTTCCCGAACGCATACGGGATCGGCATCCGCAGTCCGTTCATCGAGCTTGACCTTAAGGCGGACGACATCAGCGGATGGCAGGCGTATCCTGTCTGGCAGGACGCCGCATCCAGCGCCCTCATCTCCGGAGGTACCTGCACCGTTCTTACCAATGCGCAGGCCTCTGCAAAGGGTCTCACTGCCTGCAACAGCGGCTATGTGATGTTCACGGTTCCTGACGAGAGCCTCGTCCAGGGCAATGCCGTGATAGCGGTGACGGACGGCACGAGGATTATTTGGAGCTGGCACATCTGGTTCACGGACAACGACCTGACTCCGGTGGAGGTGAAGACTGACGATGAATTCCAGACGGCAGGCATGCTTCCGGTCGACCTTGGGTGGGTCGATGACAGCGACGCCGGTGAAACTTACTACAGCGGCAACAGCTTGAGAATCCGTTTGGTGCAGGACGGCTCCAAGGCGGAGCGCGAATACACCATCGTCCGGAAGGACGAGTCAACCTGCATTCACACCGCCGGATCTTCCCCTTATTATCAGTGGGGAAGGAAGGACCCGTTCATACGCGCGTTCAACCATGGCGGGACATGGGAGGAGTACAGCGATGGCGACGTCACGCTGCATGAGGGTGTGCCTGCGGTCAGCAAGGTGGCGTATTCCGAGGACACGCACGACCTGCCATACTCCATCCAGCAGCCAACGCATTTCATATTTTCGGACAGCGGAATGTGGTATCACGCCTTGAGCGGTATCAGCACTGCGGCGAACTTCTACAACCTTTGGAGCGCACTCAACGGCGCTTCAGGTCACGGGATACTCAAGGACAAGCCGATAAAGACCATATATGATCCTTGCCCTCCCGGATTCCAGGTGCCACAGGGCAACGGTTTCTCCCGCTTTTCCACTGCCGTGACATCCGGCTCATTCCAGAACGGCTACTACTTCAAGACCGGCTATGCGACCGCCGGTACCGACAACACCGTCTTTTTCCATGCGACGGGCAGCAGATCGGGCGGTAGCGGGGATATCACTGCAAACGGCTCTTCCGGCTCCTTCTGGACAGCAGCACCGTATGGCCGGCCTAACAGCTACCGAATGGCCATAAGCGGAGGCTCCGTTCTCCCGACTACAAACGAAAAATGGACGGAAGGGTACACCGTACGTCCTGTCGCGGAATAGAAAACCAAATAGACAAACAGCATGAAACGAACAATAAGAATACTATCAGCCGTCATGGCCGTAACGTTGCTGTGGCTGGCGTGCGGCTGCCAGATCACGGAGCAAGAGGACTTGCTGTCCGTGCGCCGTGCGGAGCCCGGAGCGATAAGTTACATTCCGACGGTGACACCGTCATCCTCACGTACGGCACCGACCAAGGGCGATCTCATAAATGACAACGGAGACGGAGACCCTGTTGAATTCGACACGTCGTCCGAGTTCTACGTGAGCGCCTGGGACCTGGCGGGAGCGTCTTCTTCAAGGACGATTCCCGCTTCCGGGGAGACTGGGACCTTCCGCAAAGTAAGATACTTCACGACGGACCTCACACCGGACGGTCCGGACGACGACAAGGTCTACAGGAACGGCTGGAACACCGTAGCCCCGGGGAACGACAGCCGGATCGTCGAATACATGTGGCTGTCTGAAAGCCGCACGGAAGCCGGTGTGCCTGTGACCCACGGTATTGAAAAGGCCTTCTACGCATACGCGAACCTTCCCGCCGGCTCGTCTTCTCCTTCTGTGTCCGTCAACGGGACCACCCATCTCCCGACATCGATGACTCTCGGATATGAGGAGCCGTCGGATGTCTCCGCTCAGACCGACATTCTTGTGGCGTACTACCGCGGAGAGGGTGATACATCAGGAAAACCCACCGGCACGGCTTCGCTCCAATTCCTTCATCCTTTGGCTTCGGTACGCCTCGTACTCGGTACCGTCAAGGGCGTGAACGTCTTCAGTATCAACAGTGTGAGTCTGGAGAGTGTACATTCAGGCGGCACGCTGGCCATGACTCCGACGGGGACGGGGAGTGGAGTGACCATCGGATGGACACCGTACACCGGCTCCGGCAGCAAGAAATCCATCACCCAGACCGTCAACCTGAATGTCACTTCGGTGACAGAGCCCGGAACGGAGATAGGCGAACCGTTCATCGTGATTCCTCAGGACTTCACGACCTCACCTGCGAGGATTGCGGTGAACATCACGGCTGACGGCAGGACCTTCGATATATACCGCACTCTGGATCCCGCTCATTGGACTCCGGAGCAGCTCTTGTCAAGCGCCACGGAGTGGGAGGCAGGCACCAGCTACACCTATGCATTCAACTACAACGGCCACGAGGGCATCCAGCTTTGGGAGAACGGCCCTTTCTGGGCGCCGAAGAACGTCGGAGCGGTCAAACCGGAGGATGCCGGCTGGTACTTCTCGTGGGGTAACGTGAAGGGATACGTTCCTGTGGATGTTACAAACTCCCCGACGGACAACTGCCGTTGGGTGGAGGCCCTGAATCCTTCCTCCGAGCTTTCCGGAGGCTTCTGCTCGTCGTCATACGGCACCCAAGGTCCCGGAGCGTCCCTTGATACGGACATCCCGGTGGATGAAACCTACGACGCGGCATTGGCGGTGAACGGCACGAAATGGAGGATCCCGACGGCTGACGAACTGAACGGCCTGTGCGCCAACACTGACTACAACGTCACGACCCGCAACGGTGTACTCGGCATCAGATTCAACGGCAGGGGCGAATACTCGGACAGGTTCATTTTCCTTCCATACTGCGGAACAGGCAGCGGCAAGGCCTTGAGACTTGACGACGGAAGCTATTACTGCTCGTCCTCGGAATGCGGACCCGTGAGTGGCTTCCAAGGAACCAGCAGCCTGAGGCTCTTCTACCGGGATGTCCCGGGAGGAACTGATATTGTGGAGGCTCAGATGCGGGAAAACCTGAGGATGAACGGCTGTGTCATAAGACCGGTCGAGAATACCGCCTATGTGGAGGACATAACAGAATAAACAGAAGGACAATATGAAACGTCACAATACTATGGCGGGTAGGACAGCCGCCGCATTCTGCCTGTGCATCCTTCCTTTCCTTTGGGGGTGCGAGAACGGCAATCTGCCCGAAAATCCGTCCCCAAGGACGGGTGAGATTCTGATAAATGCCAGGGCGGGCAGTCTGGGAGAGAGCGGACACACCAAGTCCGGTGACGGTCCGGAGATCCTCGAGCTGAGGAGCGCTGACGGAAGCGTCACTATCCCGATGGCTGTTTTCGGGTCGGACACGGAAGACAGCCGCGTCGGGCCGGAGACGAAAGGCCAGCTAATCAATGACAACGTGAACGGTGACTACAGCCCCATCCCTCTTCAGGACAATCTTTCGACCTTCGTCATGCACGCCTACCGTGGCACGGAGCCGGTGCTGGACCCGGCGGACTCGGTTGCCGTTTGGGACGGTTCCTACGGTGTCTGGAAGATGGACCGGTCATACTACTGGCCGGAGGAGACCGGCCTGAGCTTCTACGCCTATGCGAACATGCCATCCGAGGAGATAGCATACATGAGGTCGAACGTCTCCCAGCGGAGGCATAGGCTGCACTATGAGGTGCCGGAGCATACCGACGACCAGACTGACATCATCCTCGGTGTGTACGAGGGTACCGGAAACGCTGCGGGCGAAGCGGAACTGAAGTTTTACCACCCGCTTTCCGCTGTACAGTTCAAGAGAGACCCGAGCGCTGCCGACCTGGAGGGCACGATAAGCATCACGATGGATGGAGTGTACTACATAGGCGAAGTTGACCAGTCGATGGACGACCCTGCGCTGTTCAACTGGATACTGATCGAGAAAGGCCAGACGGTCACACAGGACAATCACGGCCTGCCTCTGGAGGTTCACGGCGACATCGACGGTGATCCGTTCCTGATCATCCCCCAGAGAGTGACACCTACTGCGCGGGTGCTGCTGAGTGTGGTCATCCGCATCAACGGACACGACATACCTTTGAACTCCATCATCGACAACGGCAACTGGGAGCCCGGCAAGACCTATACCTACGTGGTGGGCTACACGGGAGGGCTTAAGGTGGAACTCGACGAGACGACGCCTTCCGAGAATGTGAGACAGAATGCGATTGTGCGCAACACCGACGTGAAGCTGGCGTATGTCAGGGCGATGGTCCTGGGCTACGTCACAGACGCCGACGGCAAGATAAAGAGCATGTGGGTGAATGACGACGGGACCAACAAGGGAACCTTCACCGTGGCAAGCGGAACCTTCGGTTCGGAGGCGGAAGCCTGGAACAAGCGCCCGGACGGCACGGGAGGCTGGATAAAGGGTAATGACGGCTTCTACTACTACAGGAAGCCTCTGCAGAGCGAGAATCCGGCGCTCGGCGATGACCCTGACGCGAGGACCACTCCGCTCTTTGATGAGTACAGGATAACGAACCTCGGCACCAACAACCACTTCAACCTCGACATCGCAGTCCAGTCCGTCGAGTACGATGCAGACAAGGACTACGTCATGGCCACCTGGGGCGACTATGCCGCCAGCCTGCTGGAGTAGACAGGGTGAAAGTAAAGATAGAAACGTTAACTCGATGGAAATAAACTAATCAACAATGAACAACATTAGTCATATATACCGGAGCATTCTCCTGTCCGTAGCCCTGCTGCTCTCCCTGGGAGCAGAAATGAAGGCCGTGACTTATTCCAAGACTTTCTCCTCCGGCACCCACACGATAGAGATACTAAGCGCCGGGGACGGTGACAGATTCCTTGTGAAGCTGGATGGGACGCAGTTGGAGAACACCTACGACGACCTCGGTGCCATCACCATTTCCGGTGGAACCACCACCTTCACCATCAATACACCGAACATCATCTGGATGAGCAGCATGTTCTCCGTAAGCGGCAGCGGCAGGATCGACATCGTGCAGGACCCGTCCATCACCGGCAACAGCGTGTTCAAGAGAAAGGTCGGCAACACGGCAGAACTTGTCAACGTCAACGGAGCGAACGCGACACTGAATATAACCGGAAACGGGGATGAGAGCAGGATCGTCTTCAACGGCAACGGAAAGTTCGTGATGCCGAGCGGGGAACCGACGGAGACATTCGTAAGATTTGGTCATAAATGCTATGGTGTGGCACAATTGACAGGGGATAATGATGGACAAATTGAAGCGAAAGCCCCTATCTTCTTTATTCCATCTGGGATAGTCACGTTAAATAATGTGAATTTGATATATAATTGTAATAGAAACACAGATTTTAATCAACATGGAGCAGGAGCTATTAGTATTTGTTCTGATAGTTGTGTCACTTTAGTGATGCAAAACTGTGACATTGTAGGTTGTCTGTCAACATCACGTGGCGCTGCATTATACTATCAAAATAGTTACACTGGTATTCCTGAAACTTCCGTGTCTTTGGAACATTGTATTATAAGTGATTGTTATTGTTATGGATTGCCTAGCATAAGCAGTTCTGTAGGAGGAGGAATTATTGTACCAACTGGATCAAGTCGTTGCTTTCTTTCTTTAATTAATTGTGAAATAAAGCATAACATAAGCAATTCTCAAAATATAATAGCATGTACTGCTACTGCGGCTAAAGAATCTGCAAAAATAATTTCATGTAACTTTCATGACAATACAGCTTTAGGTTCATTTTCAACTCTAAAGATACAATCTAAGGCGATTGTTCAGAATTGTCAAATTTGGCGAAATAAAGCATATGAAGGAAATGCACTGAGCATTGGTTCATACAACTCTAAAACACTTCCAGAGTTTTGCCCTTATGATTTAATCCTCGAGATGGATGAAAACACTCTTATTTATGATAATGAATCGAAATCCGGTGTAGGTGGAGTTTTTATAAGTCTCAAAGGCGAAACTGGAACTGGCTCAAATTGGATATATAAGGAAGACGGAACTCCTATTTCTCTAATTGTCAACATTAGCGGTGCAAAGGTATATAATAATAGATCAGAATCAGGTGCTGCTGGGATATCTATTACTAAAGATGCAAATACTCCGGCAGAGTATATAACAGAAGTCAATATCCTGTCCGGTGACATACATCACAATACGACGCAGAGCGGCAACGGTGGTGCATTCAATATTTCCGGCACTCTGCCTGTCACATTGGGGCAGCCGGGCAGTGATTTGTCGATTTATGCAAATGAGGCAGCATCAGGAGGAGGTTTCTATATTTCTGACGGCGCGAATGTCACGGTATACGACTGCGAGGTCGGAAAGGAAGGAAGTCCGAACAAGGCAAAGGACGGCAACGGCGGAGGGATGTTTGTCAGCGGAGGAAACGTAACGATAAATGGTGGAAATTTCCGATACAATCAGGCTCTCGGTTCCAATACCAAAGGCAATGGTGGAGGACTTTATGTATCTGGGGGCGATGTTACTTTGGAAAGCGGAATTTTTTCAAACAACACTGCTGCCAACAATGGTGCAGGACTGTATATCACCAATGGAGACTTCACAGTAAACGGCGGCACCATCGAGAACAACACCGCCACCCGCAATGGCGGAGGTGCGTATGTGTCGGGCGGTGCCGTTACTTTTAACGGTAACATCCAGAACAATAATGCGACCAATGGCGCGGGACTGTATCTTGCCGGGGGAGCCGGCATGACCTACACCGGAGGAATTATGACCGCCAACAATGCCAGAGTTTCCGGTCAGGCGATATCCAACACGGCATACTACGGCAGGACAGGCACTCTCCCTGTCGAGGGCTGCGGTGGAGGCATATACCTTGAGAACGGACCAAGTACATCGAAAAAGACTTCTTTGAAATTCGAGTTCCCTGAAGGCCAGCAGACCTTCGGCCTGTACGGCAACACGGCAGACAAGGCCGGGCAGGAGATATTGGCCGAAGGCCATTTCACCGATATCACCCTCCCTGCCATCGCCAACATGAAGCTCGCCGGATTCGAAGGGCAGGACGCCAATCCTAACTGGTATCAGGACTACTTCACCAACGACTCCGAGTACGGCGACAATGTTGAGGGCTACACCGGAGACCATCACGCGGTGACCGGGAAGGTGAACCACATAGACCGCTACAAGACCATCATGAGCCGCTACGGCGGCGAATTCGTCCAGCACCTCATACCGGACGAGACCCTCGGGGACATCAAGAACAAGTATCTCGCCATCACTCTGGGCTTCAGCATGCTCGACCTGACGGTGACGGCGAACGGACTTCTCGGAGGTGAGACGGCACTTGTGAAGCTGATACGTTACGGAAGTTCCGGCCAGAAGGAATATAATGTCATGCTGAAGAAAGGTCTGAACGAAACCAGTGCCAGCAAGACACTCGTGAATATGCCTTGGGGTACATATTCGGTGATTCCGAACAATAGCTGGAACTGGCATTATGAGCCTATCGCCCCTATGACCAACATTCGCATCGGAGATGCTGCCCAGCATGAGATAATCCTTGACTATCATCACAACAGCGTAGCGGAACAGCCTCTGCATTACGATGTCCACAATTGACAATAAAGATATCAGATAGAGAACCGGCCATGAACGTACTTCTCTGCATAACGATGCCGTTCGGCGGCTATATGAAAAGGGTGGTGGTAAGGAATATCGCCGAGGTTTCCGATGCCATAGAGGGAGCTGATTTCCGCGGGCGTATCCGCCTGAAGACGGAAAGCACAGAGAACGCCCGGGCTGTCAGACGCTTGGCGAGGATTATGGACGGCGACTTGAAACCCTTCCGTTCGTTCATGGCGGGAAACAACTATTTCGGTCGGGTGCGCTTCGAGTACGAACGGCCCGACCTTGAACAGGAGGTTCCTAAGTCTTATATCTTGTCCGTTCAGGTGTTCTCGGCCTTGGGAAGCACATTGGCCGAGCACGATGAGAGGTACAGGAGGAACAAGGATCTGAAAATGGCCGCAGTGATGCGCGAATATCTATAAGCGGCGGACTACTTGCTTGAGACCTCCCATCTGTCAATATTCCTTTCTGCGCTGCTATAATTCACCCCGATGCATATCACTTCTCTATCGTCCTCCTTGAACTTGTCGGCATAGCCCATGTCCTCGATCTGCTTGAGTGCGACCTCTGCGGAAGCATTGAACTTGAACTCGAAGATGTAGATATACTTGTCGGTCCTGATGGTCATGTCCATTCTTCCTTTGCTCGTATGCTCCTCCACTTCAGCATAGAAGCCACAAAGTGTCGTGAGGATATACATCACGCTCTGGAAGTGCCTTTCCTGGTCCGGCTGGAGCTCATAAGGGCAATTGGAAAGGAACGCCTGCAGGCGGGTCATGAAGCCGTCGATATCCTTTTTTCTAAGACACAGCACAAATTGGCTGATTTCGAATCCGGATCTCGTTTTCTCGACATTGGTGTAGTACGGGATGAGGAACTTCACGAAACCCTCCTCCACCTCTTTGTTCGGATATCCCAGCTTATATAGGCTGAATTCCTTATCGTACCCCTTTATCGTGAGATATCCGCTCTGATATATCACCGGAATCGGATTGGTTGAAGCTGAATCGACGCTGTTCAGTTCATCAGCCGTCGGCTCTTCCTTCTCGAGATCGGAAAGGTTGTAGTTGTGTTTCTTGAGCAGTTCGACAAGGTATGTCGGGGTTCCGGTCTCGAACCAGTACGAGCCGAGCTTCTTCTTGTCAAGTGCATTCAGGATGCTGAACGGGTTATACATGCCCGGCATGTCATCTTCGCTGAAATGGTATCCGTCGTAGTTCTTCTTCAGCATGGCGTAGGCTTCTTCCGGCTGCACACCGAGATTCACGGCCAGGGCTTCAACCTCTCCGGACATATTGTCTCGGATCTCCTTCTCCGTCAGTCCGCAGATGTCGTAGTATCTCGGATCCATGGAGATGTCATTAAGGTGGTTCAAGTCGCTGAACACGCTGACCTTGCCGAATTTCGTCACTCCGGTCAGGAAGGCGAACTGTATGTATCTGTCGCTGGATTTCAGCGCTCCGTAGAATCCCTTGAGTATGGAACGGTATTCGTCCTGGAGAGTATCGTTGCCGATTGCCTGCAGGACAGGCTTGTCGTACTCGTCCACGAGGATGACCACTCGTCTGCCGGTCTTTTCATAGGCCCTTTGGATGATTCCCTGAAAACGGCTTCCAAGGTCTTTCTCATAATTCCTGTCCCCGAACGCAGATTCCCAATTGCACAGGGCGGCGTTGAGTATGTTTGTTAAGGCTTCCGGTGTGGAATACTTCGCGGTGTTTAAGTCCAGATGCAGCACGGGATATTCAATCCAGTCCTTCTCCATGCTCTCTATCTCAAGGCCGGAAAATAAATCTTTCCTCCCGAGGAAATATGCTTCAAGCGTTGACAGGAACAGGCTCTTTCCGAAACGCCTCGGACGTGAGAGGAAATAGTAGCACCCCGCCTTTGCCAGACGGTAGACGATTCCGGTCTTGTCGATGTATTTGTATCCTTCGGTGCGCAATTTAGCGAAGTCCTGGATGCCTATAGGCAGTTTATAGCTCATGATATTACTTTATGAATTGTAATAAATATTACTTTGTGAGTATATCGCGCATGGCTTTATCATTATGACCGGGAAAGCCCGGAAGTCTTAAATTTATAGGATGAATCGGCCGGCGTTTCTTCCGCAAATATAACCATTATCCCTGATTTTCAATATACTTGCGTACGGTTTCGGGCGATGCTTATCCGATGGAGCAGACGGTGTACCGCACATACAAGTTCCGGATGCATCCGGCTGCCGGTGCTGCGCAGTTTCCTGCTGTGGAATCACCTCAAGTGTGAACCATGCATATTTCGTGTTGAACTGACTTTTTTATATATTTGTGTCTATAAACAGGTTCAAACAATATGGAAAACATTTATCAGGCACGAGTAGAGGCTTTGCGCGGAATCATGAGCGCGAAAGGCTGGGATGCAGTAGTCCTTACAGGTTCGGATCCTCATAGCAGCGAGTATCCTGCCGGCAGGTGGAAACAGGTTCAGTGGCTGTCAGGCTTCACCGGAGAATGCGGAGACCTTGTCATCACGGCGGATCATGCAGGCCTCTGGACGGATACCAGATATTTCATCCAGGCCAACAAGCAGCTTGCCGGGACAGGAATCGTACTTCATAAGACCCGTGTTCCTGAACAAGTGCTCATCCCTGAATGGCTTGCCACTCAGGCTTTCGCCGGTAAGGACCGTAGCGTGGCGGTGGCGGTGGACGGGCTTTGCCAGCGAGTCAGTGCCATTCAGGACATGAAGGACGCTTTCATCGGGGCAGGCCGGGAAGAAGGGTCGCCGGATGAGAATGGATTCCGCATAGTCTCCGTCCCTGACCTGCTCAGTGACCTTTGGCTTGACAGGCCGTCCGTGCCTCAGACCCCGGTCATCACTCTCGGAGTGGATCTTGCCGGAGAGGACAGGTGCAGCAGGATAGGATGGTTGAGGGAGGCCGTGGCCGCGAAAGGCTGTGACGCTGTGCTTCTGACAGCCCTTGATGAGATCGCATGGATGCTGAACGTACGCGGTTCGGACATTGAGTACAATCCTCTTGTGATTTCCTATCTGCTGGTCACACGTGACAAGGTGCAGTGGTTCGTGAAGAAAGCTTCCATAGTGGACAGCGAGACCCGCGACAGTTTTGAAGAGGTCAAGGAGGACGGCATCACGGTAAGTCCTTATGACGACATATTCGTGACGCTTGCCGAGGATATGGCCGACGGCACCATAGAAAAGCTTTTTGTTGACCCCCAGACTCTCAACTATCATCTTTATAGTATACTGAAGACAGATGCCGCATCCGCGCCAATAGTGGCCGCCACCTCTCCTGTAGGGTTCAGAAAGGCCATCAAGAACGCCACGGAGATAGAAGGGATGCGTGACATTCACGTTGAAGACGGACTTGCGGTGGAGCGTTTCCTTTATTGGCTTGAGAATGCCGTGAAAAGGGGGGGACAGGTCTCAGAGTGGGATGCCGCCGTCAAACTTGGCAGCTTCCGCGCACAGATTCCAGGTTATAGGGGTGACAGTCTCGAGACCATTTCGCCATGGGGGGCGGGTGCCGCACTGCCTCATTATATCACGCCGCGGGTTGATGCCCCGCTACTTGAGCCTCACGGCCTTTATCTTTGCGACAGCGGCGGGCAGTATATGAACGGTACCACGGACATCACGCGTACTGTCCCTCTCGGACCTTGCTCCATGCTGGAGAAGGAGGATTATACTCTCGTGCTGAAATGTCATATCGACCTTGAGATGGCAGTGTTCCCTCGCGGGACCGCAGGCTGCCAGCTCGATATCCTCGCACGTAACGCTCTCTGGCAGACAAACCGCAATTTCGGTCATGGTACGGGTCATGGTGTCGGTTTCTTCCTCGGAGTCCATGAAGGACCCCAGGAGTTCCGCCAGAATTTCAACAGCGTGCCTTTCCTGCCGGGAATAATCAACACAAATGAACCGGGAATCTACCGTGAAGGCATGCATGGCGTACGCCATGAAAACGTGATGCTTGTAGTCGAAGACTGTAAGAACGAGTTCGGTGACTGGCTGCGTTTCGAACCTCTGACTCTCTGTCATTTCGATACTTCGGCCATCATCGTCGATTTGATGAGCCGCGAGGAAATCAACTGGCTGAATGCTTACAATGCCCGTGTCTTCCGCACGCTTTCACCGTTGATGTCGGAAGAAGAGGCTGCATGGCTGGAGCGGAAGTGCGAGGCAATATAGAGCCTGTTCCGGCTATCGCTTGAGTGCCTGCTTGATTTTGGTGACGAGCAGAGGATTCATTTCCGGATGGGATTCCAGATATGCGTCGACCTTCTGACAGCTCTTTTCTTCATCCTGGGCGGCGAACAAGGTCCTGCACCATGATGCGGGGAAGAAAATGTCTCCGGTCCGCTGAATCTCATGAAGCGTCTCAAGCGAAGGGATGATATATTCGAGCGCTTCCTCCTTCCTGCTGTGATGGCAAAGGAAAGAAAGGGCGGACAGAACGCGGGATTCCGGGCGTCTGTTCTCCGGTGAAGCCAGCAGTGACCGGAAAAGCTCTTCTCTCGCGGCTTTGTCCGGAGAGGCGGCGCGGCAGATGAAATCGAAGGTCTCGAGTCTGTCAGGGTTGGTTATCCGTTCCCGCTGTTCAGAGGATATGGCTCCTGCTCTATCAGGGAATGCAATCATCAGCTGATAGGACATGTTGGTGTAGTCCGCCTCGCTGAGCGAGAGCCCGGAAAACGGCTTCATTTCTTTCCAGATGGAATGAACCTCCTCCCATTCTTCGGGTGTACATGCTGATTTGAAATATTGCCTGAAGGCCAGCAGACGTGATTCGTGGTCTCTTGATTCATCTCCTGCCATCATCCGGAGCGTGCGGCTGAAGCCGTCGTATGCTTGAGCGGTGCGTAAGTTTTCCGATGCCGCATAGGATATGAGAGATGACAGAATCAAGGGATTTGATTCGTCAGGCATGGCTTTGCAGCACCACTCGACGAAGGTCTTCCGGTCAAGCGTACCGTGCCATGAGTTCTCGTAGAGTGTCATCAGAAGCGACATCCTTCCGGTTTCTTCATGGCTGTCCCATGTGTCCATAATGTACTGAAGACTGGCAATGTCGGGCTTGAACCATCCGTAAGCCTTTCCGTCCAGGTTCGGGAGCCAGTATTTCCCACCGACGTTCATTCCGGTGACATCCTGCTGCCAGACACGTCCTTTCCCGAACGGGTCTTCCTGGACCACTTCTCCGGATTCGTAATCATAGCTGTACGAAGGCATGCCTGCTTCCTTGATCCATGTGTCCGACCATGATGCTATGTCTTCGTCTGTCAGATCATCCAGTATGGAGACGAGGTCATCCCATGTCGCGTTTGCAAAACCGAAGCGTTCGAGATACTCGTGGATTCCCTGACGGAACCTGTCCTCTCCAAGTTTTCCGGCAAGCATATCCATCACAACAGGCGCTTTGTCATAGATAATATTGCAGTAAATCAGACCTGCATCCTGAAGATTGCCGAGCGGTCTCTGTATAGCATTGCTGCCGGCCGTGCGGTCTTCGGTGTAGGCCGCTGCATAGTAACTTTTCAAATCTGACAGCTTATGGTTTACTTCAGGGAACATAGGTCTCATTATCCGGGCGGCAAACCAGTTCGCGAACACTTCCTTCGTCCAGACATCATTGAACCATTCCATCGTCACATAGTCGCCGAACCACATGTGGGAGGTTTCGTGAGCGATGAGGGAAGCTCTGTCAAGAAGTTCGTCGGTGGTGGGGTCGGTTCCGAGAAAAATCCGCCTGTCATTGTAGAGCGTGGCTCCGGTGTGCTCCATTCCACCGTATTGGAAATCCGGAAGCACGATGAAATCATATTTTGCGAAAGGGTAGGATATGCCGGTATATTCTTCGAGCCAGTCGAGAGAGTCGAATACCATACCGAAGATCTCACTGCTTTGGGCTGTTTTGTCAGGGTCGGTTTCGCGATGGTACATCGCTATGGTCCTGCCATTGCGCGTGGCCTCGGCCTTCTGGAACTTGCCTGCGACGAAAGAGAACAGATACGTGCTCAGCGGCTCAGTTGGAGCGAATCTGATGATTGTCCCTTCGTCTGTGCGTGACGAGGATACCACGTAAGTGTTGGAGACAGCGCACCATCCGTCAGGAACCTTGAGTGAAAGACTGTATCCGGCTTTCATGTCCGGCTGGTCGAAGCAAGGAAAAAGGGTCCTGGCACGGTCAGGGACCAAAAGCGTGTACATGAATTCTTCCCTTCGGTTGAGCGACTGTTCGCCTGCTATGAAGTCGATGGTGATGACATTGGACCCTTTTGCGGTGAATCTGCGGGGAATGACGATGTGTTCGTTGTCAACGACCGCCGGAACCTCCCTGCCGTTTGCAAAGACTTTCAGAAGATTGCTTTCAGGCATCTTGAAGTCCAGAAACAAATCTGCTTTGACGGCGGATGTAAACGAAACGGTGTCGTGCGCTTCCACTTTTCCGGGAGGGTCGGTCAGATCGAAACCGAGGCTGTAGCGAAGGTCGGAAATGTGTTCTGCCCGATTCCGGGCAAGCTCATAGGAAACGCCGGCTTCCGGGTGGCGGGATGAGCAGGCGGACAGGACAAGAACTGTCAGGGCTGTCAGGATGGTTCTTGGAGCAGTCTTCATTCAGGGTAAATCTATCCGTCTTTTCTGAAACTCCTCAGCGCTTCAATCATGGACGCGGTGAAAGCCGTTTCTTCACGCTCTGAAAGGAAAGCGGTTTCAATAGGTACTTGGAAAAGCCTTTCTTTCAGCCTTGGAGTCACTTTCCTGCTGTCGACCAGCCTTTGGGCATCTTTTTCCGTGGTCGCCACTACAGCGGTAGGATTTGCGAAGCTCGCCGCTTCAATGGCCTTTATGTCCTGCCTTGAGAACGTATGGTGGTCAGAGAACTTGAACCGTTTGACGATCTTGTATTTGTCACTGAGGAACTGGCGCAGTGGAGTGTCTTTTGCTATGCCGGTGAAAAGGACGAGTTTCTTGGAGTAAATGTATCTGGTGTCCCCTTCTTCATAAATCGGTACGGGCGGCAGGTAATTGATGCAGGTGAAGAACACTTTCTGCGCCTTCTTTTTCCTGTTCACGGCTTCGCACTTCTCCGGATTGAAGTCTTTGTATCCCAGCACCTCAAGGAATTGTCTCCTGTCATCGTCATCCATGTAGTGGGGGCACTTCGTGATGATGATGGCATCGGCGGCAAAGATTCTTGAAGGCAGATCGCTCAGGTGGCCGAACGGAAGAAGCTTGTCTTTTGTGATGGGACGGTTGTAGTCGACGAGGACTATGCTGTAAGAGGCCTTGAGCTTCCTGTACTGGAAAGCGTCGTCAAGAACTATCAGTTCGGCGGGTTCCATATTCTTGTCAATGCATTTCCGCGCTTTCTTTGATGACGTCAGTATGTCCGGATGGCAGAGAAAATTGCATCCTTCCACTCTGTCCTTGTCAACGGCGACCGTGACAGCCGGGAATTTTTTCTTGATCTGGACAGGTTCGTCACCATAAAGACGCGCCGTCCCATTCATAGGGACCTGCTGGAACCTCTTGCTTTTGCGCTTGTAGCCGCGTGAGAGAACGGCGGCGTTGCGGAAGCCCCAGTCGTCGCTTTGCTGGAG
>R27__coassemble_607_pt1 | contig 21288 bp, 22 predicted proteins | sample R27__metabat2_high_PE_015 | metagenome-assembled genome bin R27 | reverse complement strand
GGTATGCGACGGTGCCAAAGTCGGCTGTGCCTTGAAAGTGGCATCCGGCGTGTCCAGCGCCATACAGTCATCAATGCTTGCGCTTGACAATCACTTCGCCAGCGAGCACGACGGTATCATCGACAGTGACATAGAGCGCACAATAAAAAACCTCGGCCGCATAGGCTCCGTTGGAATGGAGCAGACGGACGAGGTGATTCTCGATATTATGTTGAGCAAATAACTCTACACCAAAGCTCTGATCAAAGATTCTCGGTCACCTGCAAGGTAATCTATGACAGGCACTTCTATCATAGTATAAGCGCCCGGCTCCCTCTTGACCACGGCACGTGCCGCACAAACGAGCACCTGACCGGTCAAGGCAGGATTGTTGATGCTCATATTGAACTCGAAGCGTTGGTTCTGGGTCGAACCGCTGACACCCTTGCGGACAAGGTTCACACCATGGCCCATGTCCTTGAGCGCGTCCACTGAAGGGACCTGCATCACATGGGTCTCTTCGTGCACAAAATACGGGTCGCTCTTCACGGCTGCGGCAATATCATCGATCGAATAGCCATCCTCAACCTCCACATATACCATGCGGCGATGAATGCCCGTACCTACAGGAATGGTCATTGACAATGCATTGCGGACACCCGGAATGGCCTTCACGGCGACAGTGTGCCCCATGCTCATGCCAGGACCGAAGTTCGTGTATGTGATGCCCTTGGGTGCTATAGCCTGAAGAAGTGTCCTGACGATGCTGTCGGAACCCGGATCCCAACCGGCTGAAATGATGCTGGCCTTCCCCGCTTTCTTTGCGACAGCGTCAAGTTTCTCCCTGAGATCATAGATACCTGTATGGATATCGAAGCTGTCCACGGTGCTGACACCGGCTTCGAGGCACTCGATGGCGAACTGCTCGACCTTTCTGGACGGGGTGGCAAGGATGGCGACATCCACGTCTTCAAGGTCCTTGATGCTCGGCACGACCTTGAGGTCGGCTATCTCAGCAGGTACGTCGGCGGCTCCTGAACGGCGCACGATGCCGGCAATCTCGAAATCATCGGCGGCGCGGAGAGCCTGAACAGCGAAACGGCCTATGTTGCCGTAGCCTACTACGGCTGCACGAATCTTTTTCATAAACCCCTGCTGATAAGATATTCACCGATCTGGACAGCGTTGAGAGCTGCTCCCTTCTTAATCTGGTCACCTGAGAGCCAGAGAGTTATGCCGTTCTCATTGGCGAGATCCTTACGGACACGGCCTACGAACACGTTGTCCTTACCGCCTGTGAAAAGAGGCATAGGATAAGTTTTGGTTGCAGGGTCGTCCTGAAGAGTGAGTCCTGGAGCCGCTGCGATAGCGTCCTGGACGGTCTTGACATCGAGCGGCTTCTCTGTCTCGATCCATACGGCCTCGGAGTGAGAGCGAAGCGATGAGATGCGCACGCACATTGCGGAACACTTGACGTCTGAATGGAGGATCTTACGAGTCTCATTGAACATCTTCATCTCTTCCTTGGTGTAGCCGTTGTCCGTGAAGACATCAATCTGAGGGATGACGTTGTATGCAAGCTGATAAGCGAACTTGTTCACTGTGACAGGCTCACCGTTGACAAGCTCCTTGTACTGCTGCTGAAGCTCGGCCATGGCCTGCGCCCCTGCACCTGAAGCAGACTGATAACTGGCTACGTGGATGCGGGTGATGTGTGACAGCTTCTCAATAGGCTTTAGAACTACGACCATCATGATTGTGGTGCAGTTGGGGTTGGCGATGATGCCGCGCGGACGCACGAGAGCATCTTCGGCGTTGCACTCAGGCACGACAAGCGGGACGTCAGGGTCCATACGGAAAGCGCTTGAGTTGTCAATCATCACGGCACCGAACTTTGTTATGGTATCGGCGTACTCCTTGGATGTACCTGCTCCGGCTGACGTGAAAACGATATCGATATCCTTGAAATCATCGTTGTGCTGAAGAAGTTTCACTTCAATGTCCTGTCCCTTGAAATTATACTTTCTGCCCGCACTGCGCTCCGAACCGAAAAGAGTGAGGTTTGCGATAGGAAAATTGCGTTCTGCGAGAACCTTGAGGAATTCCTGACCCACTGCGCCGCTTGCGCCTACGACGGCCACATTATATTGCTTCATGATTATTTACTTTTAATAGATTGATTATTATTCGATTAAAGAAGTCCCGCCTTCTGAAGTTCGGAACGAAGTTTTTCTGCATTTGCCGGGAGAAGGTCGCAAAGAGGCGGACGTACTTCTCCCACTTCCATGCCCATCATGTTCATGGCCGCTTTGACAGGCATAGGATTGGTTTCGATGAACAACGCCTTGATAAGGCTTACCGCTTCAAGCTGCATCCTTGCAGCAGCTGCGAAATCTCCCTTGAGGCATGCGGAAGTCATATCGGATACAGCCTTCGGAGCTACATTTGCCCATACTGAGATAACTCCCTTTGCACCGAGAGCCATCATCGCCACTGTTTCGTCATCGTTGCCACTCCAAACATTGAGATTGTCGCCGCAGGCGGCAAGAGTTGCGGCCACGCCGCCGATATTGGAATTGGCATCCTTTATGCCGTTGATCATCGGATGCTCGGAAAGAGTCTTGAGAGTATCTACGGAAATGGTCATACCCGTACGGCTTGGCACGCTGTAGAGGATGATTGGCGTATGTACGTTGTCAGCAAGGAAAGTGTAGTGCTTGACAAGTCCGCGCTGAGTGGTCTTGTTGTAATATGGTGTCACGACCAGAAGTCCGTCCGCACCTGCCGCTTCAGCCTCCTGGCAGAGATGAAGTGCATAAGCGGTGTCGTTGCTTCCTGCACCTGCGATGACCTTGACACGGCCGTCAACATAATTCACGCAGTCCTTGATTAGAGAGAGGTGTTCCTCATCTGAAAGTGTAGAGCCTTCGCCGGTGGTACCGACCACTGTGATCGCCGCAGTGCCACCGGCGATCTGTTTATCTACGAGTTCATGGAATTTCTCATAGTCAACCTTGCCTCCTTTGTCGAAAGGGGTTACAATAGCAACAGATGATCCACAGAATACCGGTGTTTTCATAATGCTTTGAATTAAATGGTTTAATATATTGGTACTGAATCAGTTCTTCTCATCGAACAGGCTGGCGCTCAATGCCTTGAGCGTACGCGCCTTGTCCTCTTCGCGCACGAGGAAGGAGATATTGTAATTGCTTCCTCCGTATGATACCATACGGACAGGGATGTTCTTGACCGCCTGCATGGCACGGGTCTCGAACCCCACATTCTCCCAGTCCATGTCACCGACGACGCAGATGATGCACATGTCCAGATCGACGGATACGGTGCCGTATTTCTTGAGTTCATGCACTATCTCATTGAGATGGCTTGTATTGTCCACCGACATAGAAACCCCGATTTCAGAGGTGCATATCATATCGATGGAAGTCTTGTATTTCTCAAAAATCTCGAAGACTTTGCGCAGGAAACCGTATGCGAGAAGCATTCTGGATGACTTTATGCGTATGGCCGCAATGTTGTCCTTTGCCGCTACCGCCTTGATTTGTCCCGCCTCAAGTTCATTGTTGATCAGAGTGCCTTCTGCCTCGGGCTCCATAGTATTGAGGATGCGGACCGGAATGTTGGCGTTCTTGGCCGGTTGAATGCAGGTAGGGTGAAGGATTTTAGCTCCGAAATACGCGAGCTCGGAAGCCTCCTCGAAATGGATGTGGCGGACAGCCGATGTATGCTCCACGACACGCGGGTCATTGTTGTGCATGCCGTCGATATCTGTCCAGATCTGTATTTCCTCGGCCTTTATGGCTGCACCTGTCAAAGAAGCGCTGTAGTCCGAACCTCCACGCTGGAGATTGTCGTAATCATTGGAAGAGTTCCTGCATATATATCCCTGCGTGATATAGAGATATGCTTTCTTCTCTGCGAGAAGAGCGCCTAAATGCTCCTCGATATACGGAAGGTCAGGTTCTGATGCTGAGTCGATGCGCATATAGTCAAGGGCAGGAAGAAGGCATACGTCCTTGCCGTTCTCCTGAAGATAGAAAGTGAACATGTTAGTGGACATGATCTCTCCTTGCGCCAGAATGGCCTTCTCTTCCTTGGGACCGAAATTCTTGCCTGCAAACGAGCGTAGGAAAGCGAAAATGCCGCTCAGTACATCCCATGCTTTCTGTTTATATTCTTCAGTAGAGTAAAGTTCGGATACGTGTTTGGAATATTTGGATTCAAGTCCGACTATTACGTCGGCGGCACCCTGCTGGTTGCCGTTTGAATAATAGTTGCCTATCTCCACCAGAGAGTTGGTCGTGCCGGACATAGCTGACAGCACCACAATCTTCTGTTCACCATCGTCGATGAGGCCGGCGACATTCTTCATCCTTTGGGCGGAACCTACTGACGAACCGCCGAATTTCAAAACTTTCATATCCGTTGCTTGTTAAAAAAGATTCTTGAAAAGGTCGTCCATTCCGAGAAGCCCGCTATGCCCTGCAGCATACTCAGCAGCCATCACGGCACCGAGAGCGAAGCCTTTGCGGCTCTTGGCGTCGTGAGTGATGACGATACGGTCGGCGTCACTTTCATAGCGAACCGTATGGATGCCCGGCACCTCATCATGCCTGTAACTGTAAATGGTAAGTTCCTCACCCTGTGCAGGCTGTTTGAATGACTCGTTCTCTCCGAGAGGCGCGAGTTCATTGGTCCATCCGCTCTTTCTGCCAAGCTGCGAAAGTATGCCCTCCGCCAACGTGATGGCAGTACCGCTCGGAGCATCAAGCTTATGGCAATGATGGACTTCGTCCATAGCCACGTCGTATCCGGGGAAACTGTTCATCAAACGGGCAAGATAGCGGTTGACGGCGGAGAACACATATACGCCGACACTGAAATTGCTGCTCCAGAAGAGAGTGTTCCCCTGAGCGCATAGCTCCAGCATCTCCTCACGGTGCTGAGGGAACCAGGCTGTAGTGCCGCTGACAACCTTTACGCCTGCGGCAAAAGCCTTTTTCACGTTCGAGTATGCAGAAGACGGCATGGAGAACTCTATTGCGACATCGGCGCTCTTGAAAGCGTCACTTTCAAAATCATCGGTATTGTCCAAATCGATGATGCTGACGATTTCATGTCCGCGGGACCTGGCGATCTCTTCAATCATATGTCCCATCTTGCCGTAACCAATAAGAGCGACCTTCATATAACTAACCTTGAATACTGACTAACACTTACAATTTTAATAATAAAATAATTTATTATCAAGAAAAATATCTATAAAAACCTTTTAGGAATGATATCATCACACATATAAATCCTCTGAAAAATCAAAGAAATCCTTTCCTTCAGCAAAAGACGGATGGTTCCTGTCCTTCTCGGAAAGGATGACATCCTCCGGGGCGACCCTCCAGTCGATGCCCAGATCAGGATCGTCCCACGCGACAGCCCCCTCTGCCTGAGGAGCGTAGAAATTGTCGCATTTGTACTGGAACAGCACATGATCCGAGAGGACACTGAAGCCGTGGGCGAACCCACGAGGAATGAAAAGCTGACGATGATTGCCGCCTGTCAGTTCCACGGCAACGTGTTTGCCGAAAGTGGGGCTTCCCTTGCGTATGTCAACAGCCACATCCAGTACGCAGCCTTCCACAACCCGGACAAGTTTGCTTTGGCTGAAATGCCCTTTCTGGAAATGAAGTCCACGGACAACGCCATAGGAAGAACTGCTTTCATTGTCCTGGATGAACTGCACCGGACGGACTTTCTCATCAAACTCCCTTTGAGACCATGATTCAAAAAAATATCCGCGTGCGTCCTTGAAAATGCGTGGTTCGATGATTACCACGCCGGGGATGCATGTTTCAATGACTTCCATGGCTATGCTATTTGAGGACGTCCCGGACGTGCAGGCTTCTCGGCATCATCAAGGACACGTTCCCTCATCTTGCCTGCTTGCAGCGAATCATAAGCCTCCCTGTTTCGGAATATGTCTATGGCTGTGAAAATGGCGGACATCATTGATCTTGGATCAGCTTCATCGCGTCCGGCCATATCATATGCCGTTCCATGATCGGGTGAAGTCCTTACAACAGGCAACCCGGCAGTGAAATTCACCCCGTCCTCGAAAGCTATGGCCTTGAACGGTTCAAGTCCCTGGTCGTGATACATCGCGAGAGTTGCATCGAAGCGGCTGTACATTCCTGAGCCGAAATACCCGTCCGGAGAATACGGTCCGAAAGCGTCTATCCCTTCCGAAGATGCTCTCTTGATAGCCGGGGCGATTATCCGTTCCTCCTCGTCACCGAGAAGTCCTCCGTCACCACTGTGCGGATTGAGGCTCAATACTCCGATTTTCGGAGAATCCACTCCAAAATCACGTTTCAATGAAGCCGTCATAAGCCTGAGTTTACTGATGATCTTGTCTTCGGTAATGCTGTCCGGTACCTCCCTGAGAGGGATATGCCCTGTAACGACCCCTATTCTGAGCCTTTCACTGACCATGAACATCGTCACATCATTTACACCGAAAGCGTCCTCAAGATATTCTGTGTGTCCGGTAAAGCCGAAACCCTGTGAAGACATAATCCTTTTATTGATGGGTCCGGTCACCAGCACGTCGATGGAACCTTGTTTCAAATCATTGACAGCGCACTCCAAGGACACAATGGCAGCCTTGGCCGACTCGGGATTCGGCTGCCCGGGCTCGACGAAGATATTGTCCGGAAGACAATTAACGATATTGACCCTTCTCTGATGAGCTTCTTTAGCTGATGATATTACGTTTGTGTCTATCTGCTCAAGATTATGTATGGTCTTTTTGTAAAAACCGAAAAGCTTTGAAGAACCATATATCACAGGTGTGAACGATTCAAGGATCCTGGCATCGGCCAGGGCCTTGATAATGACTTCATAACCGATTCCGTTCCCGTCACCCTGAGTTATTCCGACTACGATTTTTCTATTATTGTTCTGCATATTCATGTCTTTTGCGTTATTATCTGCTTCTCATGTCCGTCCGTTCCCTATCAGGAGCTTGCACGGATTCCTTTCCCAAATATAATCAATTTTCTTCTGACGCGAAACCGGTATCCTCGGGAAGTGTCTCCCCTCTTGCAACCGCTCCGGCTCCTGCATCGACGGCAAGGCGGTCACACCTTTCGTTTTCCGGATGCCCGGCATGTCCTTTCAGCCAATGGAATGTCACGGAATGGCATCCATAAACATCAAGGAACCTGATCCAAAGATCGACGTTCTTGACTTTTTTCCAGCCTCTGGACTGCCAATTCTTCAGCCATCCTTCATTGACCGCCTTCACCACATAGCTGGAGTCGCTGAAGACCTCCACTGTAGCATTGGCCCACTTGATGGCTTCAAGGCCTACAATCACTGCCATAAGTTCCATCCTGTTGTTTGTAGTGCAAACAAACCCCCCGGACATCTCTTTGCGCAATCCGCCGCACTTCAACACTACGCCGTACCCCCCAGGGCCGGGATTGCCGCTGGCGGCCCCGTCAGTGAATAGATAAATCGGCGGATGCTGCACGGCACCGTTTTCATTCTGCTTCATGCATACAAAAATATAAAAATAGTTCCACAGTCTGTTGAAAGAATACGAAAATATCTATCTTTGTTTCATAAACAGGATAGAAGCATGAACATTCTTGTCACAGGGGCCAACGGACAGTTGGGTACGGAAATCAGAAACGCATCAAGGAACAGCAAGCACAATTTCATTTTCACCGATGTTTCCCAGGTCCCTGAAACGGAAACGGTATTTCTTGACATCACCAACCGTGACGCCATACGTATTGTCGCTGAATCTGAATCCGTTGACGTGATAGTGAACTGCGCCGCTTACACGAACGTTGAAAAAGCGGAGTCGGACATGGCATTCGCCGATCTGCTGAACCATACTGCCGCCGCGAACCTTGCAACCGTTGCAAAAGAACGCAAAGCCACACTCATCCACATTTCCACTGACTATGTCTTTCAAGGGGACAATCATGTCCCATATAAGGAAAGTGACATGCCCAATCCACTGGGAGTATATGGAGTCACTAAGTTCTCCGGTGAGAAATCAATTATGAATTCAGGATGCAAATACTTGATTTTCAGGACTGCCTGGTTGTATTCGCCATACGGGAGCAATTTCGTGAAAACCATGATCCGGCTTACCGGTTCCAATGAGTCGATAAAAGTCGTATGTGACCAGATAGGAACTCCTACATATGCCGCAGACCTGGCGGGGCTGATTTTGAAGGTCATAGATGAGGGCATGCTTGACAGGACAGGCATTTACCATTTCACCGACGAAGGATGTATATCATGGTACGATTTCGCAGTGGCGGTCAACGACCTTTGCGGGCATATCTGCAATGTAAAGCCTTGCCGCACGGACGAGTACCCTACAAAAGCAAGGAGACCTCACTTCTCAGTGCTTGACAAGTCCCTTGTGAAAGAGACTTTCGGCATAGTGATACCTCACTGGTTCTCTTCACTCAAGGAGTGCGTCAGGATACTCTCCACCGCCGGCTCCACGACATCATAGCCGTAACCGCGCGAAAGAGCATATTTTATCAGTTTGAATTTGATATAAGGATCGCCCTTAAGTGACTTGCATTTCGCTGTCAGCAGTCTGTCAAGTTTGGCTGAAGCCGCATCTGCATCGATCTCTTCCAAAGCTGAGGAAATTGTCCCGCGTTCTATACCCTTCATCATCAGAGCATAACGTATTTTTGCAGGGCCCCAGCCTGTCAGCGAAGACTTCTCACGGGCAAAAGCCGCCGCATAGCGCGCATCATCCACGAATCTGTCTTCTATCAAAGAGGACAGCACTCTTTTCGCCGCCTCCTCATCACCGTCCAGGGCCGAAACAGCCTTTTTCTGAATTTCGGAGCTGCAGCATTCCTTCTTCATGCAGATGCCCTGCAAGGAAACAAGCACTTTCTTCTCTTCCATGATGCCTACGAGTCATTCTTCTTTGCGTGCTGTCCTGCAAGCATGCCACAAGCGGCCAGAATGTCCTCTCCCCTTGATGTACGGATAGTACACGTGATACCGTGAGAGTTCAGTCTGTCCCTGAAATTCTCCATTACCCTTGTATTGCTGGTTTCAAACGGAAAATCAGGAATTTTGTGGAAACGGATAAGATTCACACGGCACTCAAGCCCATCAAGCAGACGGATAAGAGCGTCTTCATGCCTTTTAGTGTCGTTAAAGCCAGCGAACATCGTATATTCGAAACTTACACGACGCTGTCCGGTAAAATCGTACTGCTTGATCAGATTGACCACATCCTCCAGATGGTACGCCTTCTGAACCGGCATTATCTTCTCCCTCTCATCATCAAAAGGATCGTGGAGGCTGATTGCCAGATGGCAACGGCTATTGTCAAGGTATTTCTTCAGGTTCGGCAGGACACCAATGGATGACAAGGTTATGCGCTTGGGACTCCATCCGAAACCCCAATCGGCCGTAAGCACCTCAATTGCCCTCATTACATTCTCATAATTGTCCAGCGGCTCCCCCATACCCATGAACACAGCGTTCGTGAGCTCATGACACTCATCCACTGCAATGAACTGCGACAGAATATCGGCAGCGGAAAGATTGCCGTGGAATCCCTGGCGTCCGGTCATACAGAACCTGCATCCCATCCTGCATCCGGACTGAGACGAAACGCAAAGGGTTTTCCTGTCTTCCTCAGGAATCATCACGGCTTCGATTGCAGCATTTTCAAACTCTTCCGGGACAGAGGTTTCATACGCATTCAAAGAACTGGAGCGCACACAAGCGACAGGAAAGAGATACTTTTTAGTTCCGTCAGATGAGACAGCAAGTCCGACAGGGTCACTCACACCTACTTCGAACTTTTCAGCCAGACGTTCCCGGCCGGTCTTGGAGATGTTGGTCATCCCTTCAAATGTTCTGACACGCTTGACATACAGCCACTGGGCAAGCTGCTTACCCGCATACGCGGGCAATCCGGATTCAAGAGCTATCTCCTTGAGTTCATCGGGAGTCTTACCGAGCAATTTGATTTTTGCCATCCTTACTAATTTTCTATCCTCGCAAATATAGCAAAAAAGATAATCATTCATAAGCAAGTACGATACTTGTACCGTGATTTGGCACAATACGCAATTATCTTTGCAAAAGCTTTGGAGAATGGCATCGAATTGATATCTTTGTCACTGACAACAAGGAAACCGTCAACGAATAATAAATAAACTGTAACAATATGGCTAAAGAAGTTGAAAACAACGCAGCGGATTTGAACGCCGCCAAAATGAAGGCGCTTCAAGCGACCATCGACAAGATTGAGAAAGATTATGGAAAAGGCACCATAATGAAACTTGGCGATCAGCCTCATTGGGATATTCAAGTGATTCCGAGCGGCTCAGTAGCTTTGGACCATGCTCTCGGCATCGGAGGATATCCACGTGGACGCATCATCGAGATTTATGGACCGGAGTCCAGTGGAAAGACCACTCTCGCCATCCACGCGATCGCGGAAGCCCAGAAACTTGGAGGCATCGCCGCCATGATTGACGCAGAACACGCTTTCGACAGAAGCTACGCAAAAGCATTGGGAGTGAATCTTGAAACCCTTCTGATCTCACAGCCTGACAACGGAGAGCAGGCTCTGGAGATCGCCGACAACCTTATCCGCTCAGGAGCAATTGACATCGTGGTCATCGACTCCGTCGCAGCACTCACGCCGAAGGCTGAGATTGAAGGCGAGATGGGAGATAACAAAGTCGGTCTTCAGGCCAGGCTCATGAGCCAGGCTTTGAGAAAGCTCACCGCCAACATCTCCAAAACGAACACTTGTTGCATCTTCATCAACCAGCTGCGCGAAAAGATAGGCGTCATGTTCGGCAATCCTGAAACCACCACGGGTGGAAACGCTTTGAAATTCTATGCATCCGTGCGTCTTGATGTCAGGAAGACCACTCAGTTGAAGGACGGCGAAGACGCTACCGGAAACCGGACAAGAGTCAAAGTTGTCAAGAACAAGATGGCACCTCCATTCAAGAAGGCGGAGTTCGACATAATGTACGGTGAAGGCATATCACGCATTTCAGAGATCTGTGATCTTGCAGTCGAATTTGACATCATCCACAAGAGCGGTTCATGGTTCAGCTATAACGATGAAAAACTCGCTCAGGGACGTGACGCAGTCAGACAGATTCTTGCGGACAACAAAGAACTATGCGACGAGGTAGAAGCAAAGATACGCGAAGCATTGAAACAGGTAAACGATTAATTATCAATCAATATTTATGGGAAAAATCATTTTGACCGGCGACAGGCCGACCGGAAGGCTGCATATCGGGCACTATGTCGGTTCGCTCAGAAGAAGAGTTGAACTTCAGGACAGCGGCAAATTTGACAGGATTTTCGTCATGATAGCAGACGCGCAAGCATTGACGGACAATGCTGACAACCCGGAAAAGGTTCGTCAGAATATAATTGAGGTCGCTTTGGACTACATGTCAGCCGGGCTTGATCCGGAAAAGACCACTATTTTCATCCAGTCTCAGGTAAGTGAGCTGACAGAACTGACATTCTTCTACAACAACCTTGTGACCGTACAGAGACTTCAAAGGAATCCTACAGTAAAACAGGAAATTCAATTAAGAGGATTCTCTGACACCTCCGAGGACAATAAAGCCGGCACTCCTGTCGGTTTCTTCTGCTATCCAATCAGTCAGGCGGCAGACATCACCGCCTTCAAGGCCACAACTGTGCCGGTAGGAGAGGATCAGGAGCCGATGATAGAACAGACAAGAGAGATTGTCCGCAAGTTCAACTCAGTCTACGGTCAGACACTCGTGGAGCCGGAAATCATGCTGCCTGACAATTCGGCATGCCTCAGGCTCCCCGGAACTGACGGTAAAGCCAAGATGAGCAAATCTCTGGGCAACTGCATCTATCTTTCAGACAGCGCAGAAGAAGTCTGGAACAAAGTCAAAGGCATGTTCACTGACCCGGGCCATCTGCAGGTCAGCGACCCGGGAAAGGTTGAGGGCAACACTGTTTTCACTTATCTCGATGCGTTCTGCAAGCCTGAACATTTCGAAAAGTTTGCGGACTGCTTTGCAGGGAAAAAGGTCAGTTTCGAATTCCACAGCCTTGATGATGTTAAAGACCAGTACAGAAAGGGTGGTCTGGGCGATATGATGATCAAGAAATTCCTCAATTGCGTCCTCAACGATGTCCTCGAACCAATAAGGGCACGACGCAAGGAACTTGAACAGAATATCCCATATGTTTATGAAGTCCTCAGGAAAGGCAGCGAAGAGGCCCGTGCCGTCGCCGCTCAGACTCTTGCTGACGTAAAGAGGAGCATGCGCATCAACTACTTCGATCCGGGTGTTCTAGACGAGCTTATCAAGGAACAAACTGAAAAATACAACAAACAATAAATCAAATGATTGAAGATATCCTGCTGAAGCAGAGGGCGTTCTTCAAGGCCGGATATACGCTTGACGTGAAAAGACGCAAGGCTGCGCTTCAGATTCTCGCCAACACGATCCGGGAGATGGAAGGCGAGATTCTGGAAGCTTTGAAGAAAGACCTTGGAAAATGCGACACTGAAAGCTATATGTGCGAGGTGGGACTCGCATTGAGCCAGATTCGCGACACAAAAAAACATTTGGACAGGTGGGCTCGCAATAAATGCGTCCCCACTCCCCTCGCCCAGTTCCCGTCACGCAGCAGGATCATGCCGGAGCCATACGGCAACGTGCTCATCATGTCGCCGTGGAATTACCCCTTCCTCCTCTGCATCTCTCCTCTCGTCAGTGCGCTCGCAGCGGGGAATACTGCCATCATCAAGCCTTCAGCCTATGCCCCTGCCACAAGCGCGGCGGTCAAGAAGATAATTGATGAAACATTCACCGAGGACTATGTCGCTGTAGTGGAAGGGGGGCGTGACGTAAATGCCAGTTTGCTGGACCAGAAATTCGACTATATCTTCTTCACAGGAAGCAAAGCTGTAGGGCGGGTTGTCATGGAGAAGGCTGCGGCACATCTTACTCCTGTTACACTGGAATTAGGAGGCAAGAGTCCTGTCATCGTTGATTCCGAATGTGACATACGTGTAGCAGCAAGAAGGGTGATGTTCGGCAAATGCCTGAACGTCGGACAGACTTGCGTTGCCCCTGACCATGTCTTCGTGCACGAAAGCGTTGCTCAAGCATTCATTGAGGCCTGCATAGCTGAGACAAAAGCAATGTACGGCACTGACGCTTTGCAGAACAGCGACTACGGCAAGATCATCTGCGCCAAGCACTTCGAAAGGCTCTCATCCCTTTTGGAAGACTGCCGCGGACTTGTATGCTACGGAGGTGCCATAGATAATGACGCACTTAGAATCAGTCCTGCCATAGTCAATTTCGGGGACATCGGAACTGAAAGGAAAGACGGAGCCTACATAATTGATTCATACAAGATAATGCAGGAGGAAATATTCGGACCAATTCTGCCTGTCATCACATACAAAGACATAATCGACGTCGTGGACTACATCGACTCGCACGACAGACCGTTGGCCACATATATATTCACCACTGACAAATATGTAAAAAAAGATCTTCTCCGGGTACTGCACTTCGGTGGTGGATGCGTAAACGACACGATGATACATCTTGCGACAGAGCGTATGCCATTCGGAGGGGTCGGAGCAAGCGGTATGGGAAGTTATCATGGGAAATGGGGGTTCGACACATTCACCCACTACAAGAGCATCGTGGACAAGAACGCACACGTCGATATCCGTATGCGTTATCAGCCGTACGACGGGAAAAAGCTGAAACAAATCAAGAAGTTCCTATAAGAACATGGCTGACAATTTCTTGGAAAAACAATACGAAGAATGGAAGAACGGCAGGCCGTCAGTCCACCGCAAAAATCCTTCTCTTGAAGCACTTGTCAAGAGGCTCGGAGAGCAAAGTCCAAGGGATGAATCATATATGGTGAAACAAGCGCAGCTCGACGCCATTGTAAGGACAGCCTCCGCTCTTGGCTTAGCATCAGAATTCATTACAGACGAAGACTCGGCTTCCATAACCGTCAAATGTTCAGGCCCTGTCATGTTAGGAGAGACTTTGCTTGCTATAAGGCTCAAAGCTGTGGAGCTCAAGCTGCAATCTGAAGTCAAAATATCTTCCGATACATCAGCGGCAATAATAATCAGCAAAGCATTATGATACGTATCCTGTTCGTCTGCCACGGAAACATTTGCCGTTCACCTATGGCGGAATTTATCCTGAAGGCTCTTGTCAAAGCTTATGGAATTGAAGATAAATACCATATTGAATCCGCGGCTGTATCTGATGAAGAAATTGGGAACAGGATGTATCCTCCTGCACAGAGATGCCTCAGGCAGCACGGCGTGTGGTTCGACACGACAAGAACTGTACAGCAGGTAACAGCCGGGGACTATGAACGTTTCGACCGCATAATATGCATGGACTCATCCAACATCAGGTGGATCAGGCGTATTTTTGAACGCGGGAACGGTGATTGGGACCCAGAGAACAAAGTACATATGATGATGTCCTACACCGGGAGCGGAAGGGATGTCGCAGACCCTTGGTACACAGGAGATTTCGAAAAAACATTCCAGGACATTCTCTCTGCCTGCGAAGCTATGCTTGAAAGCAACACTCCCACCAGGAACTCACATCGATGACACAATAGATTTTTTTATCGGGCACCGATCACTTCGTGGAACAAAGCCACAAGGATTGATACCCGATAAATTTTCACATTGGCTCATCCCGGTCCATGGCGGAGGAAGAGTCCTTTGCCATAAACAGGTGGTCTGATGAAGAATATGCCTTAGAACAAACTGTAGCCCACAACGAGTCCGGCCACAACGATTGAAACCATACTCATAAGCTTAATAAGGATGTCGAGAGAAGGACCGGTCGTATCCTTGAACGGATCCCCGACAGTATCTCCAACGATAGAAGCCTTGTGCGCTTCTGAACCTTTTCCTCCGAAATTGCCCATCTCAATATACTTTTTGGCATTGTCCCAAGCTCCACCGGCATTGCCCATAAACAGAGCAAGGACTATAGCCGTAGTAAGGCCACCGACCAGCAGGCCGACTATTCCCGCAACACCAAAGATAAAGCCGACAACTATTGGAATAACAATTGCCAGAGAAGCAGGGAAAATCATTTCCTTCTGCGCACCCTTGGTTGAAATTGACACGCATCTCTCGTAGTCAGGAACATCAGTCCCCTTCAATATGCCCGGCTTTTCACGGAACTGGCGGCGGACTTCAACGACCATGCTCTCAGCTGCACGTCCGACTGCTTGAACAGTAAGACCGCTGAAGAAGCACGCTATCATCGCGCCGATAAAGATGCACACAAGAACGATAGGATTCATCAAAGAAATATTGTAGTAATTGACAAGGTCAAGAATAGTCAAGTCCCTCACCGCGACGACACTGCCATCAGCAAATGTGAGTGCGGTATTTCCCAGATTGCCAAGGGCGATTTTCACTTCATCGAGATATGAAGCGACAAGGGCGAGCGCTGTCAGCGATGCTGAACCTATCGCAAAGCCTTTACCAGTAGCAGCCGTTGTATTTCCCAGAGCATCGAGAGCATCCGTACGTTCGCGGACCTCAGGAGAAAGACCGGCCATTTCCGCTATACCTCCAGCATTGTCTGCAATCGGGCCATAAGCGTCAGTTGCAAGGGTAATGCCCAAAGTAGAAAGCATTCCGACTGCAGCTATAGCAATTCCGTAAAGTCCCATTTGAATATTTGCCGCACTTGCAAGATTGGAGACATCGAATCGTATGGCAAAAAGATATGAGAGAACGATTGCACATCCAATGGTCAGAACAGGGAGAGCAGTCGAAATCATGCCTGTACCGAAACCGCTGATGATGACGGTAGCAGAACCGGTTTCAGCACTTTTTGCTATATTTCTGGTAGGTTTGAAAGTGTGCGAGGTATAATACTCAGTCACTTTACCGATAATCACTCCGGCAAGAAGACCGGCAATCACAGCGAAAGAAAGGAAAAGCCAGTTCTCAAGACCGAGCAAATAGAAAATCAGTACTGATGCAGCCGCAATCAGGACTGCACTGGTGTTTACGGCAATGTTTACACCTTTAAGAAGGCTCTCCAATGAAGCGGACGAGTTCTTCGTTTTCACCAGGAATATGCCTATCAATGACATGAAAATACCGACAGCAGCAATAAGCATCGGAGCCATAATGGCACGTATCTGCCAGATACCAGAATCGATGGTGGCAAATGCTGACGCTCCTAAAGCAACTGCCGCAAGGACTGAGCCGCAATAACTTTCATACAAATCCGCACCAAGCCCGGCAACATCACCGACATTGTCACCGACATTGTCAGCTATAGCAGCAGGGTTGCGAGGATCATCCTCCGGAATTCCCGCCTCTACCTTTCCAACGAGGTCAGCACCAACATCAGCGGCTTTTGTATATATACCACCGCCCACACGGGCAAAGAGGGCCTGAGTTGAAGCACCCATTCCAAACGTCAGCATCGTGGAGGTCACAACAATCAATTTCTGGGTACCATCAATATCAATGAAATGATTAAGGATCAAGAACCAGAGAGAGATGTCTAGCATAGCAAGTCCCACTACCACTAGACCCATGACAGCTCCGCTTCTAAATGCTATTTTAAGTCCGGAATTAAGGGATTTGGCTGCAGCTGCTGCAGTTCTTGACGAAGCCTGTGTAGCTGCCTTCATCCCAAAGAAACCCGCAAGTCCGGAAAAAACACCTCCTGTCAGGAATGCGAACGGGACCCAATGGTTTTGAACATTAAGTCCATAAGCAAGAATCGCAAAAAATGCAGCAAGTGCGATAAATGCTATAATCACGACCTTGTACTGCTGTTTCAGATATGCCATCGCACCTTTTCTGATGTAAGAGGCTATCTGCTTCATGGTTGAATCGCCCTCATCCGCTTTCATCATCTTCTTATAGAACATAAAGGCGAACAGGAGGGCAACGACAGCTGCTGTTGGAACCAGCCAGAAAATAAATGGAATGTTCATCATAATTTAAGTTTAAATAATGTTTGTATCAAAGATAAATATTTATTCGCTCAACAACTTAATATTTTGTGACATTTTCTTTTGATTTTGATAATCCTCAACAATAGAAACACAGGACTGTTGAACTGTGTACTACGCACGAAGCAAATAGTATTTCACGTGAGTTCATTACATTCTGCCCCACATTATTCCGAACAAAAAAACAGCCGGAGGAGCAAGGTATAATGCCAGTCCAATAACCTTGTTCGCCCTGTCGTGGAGCCCGTCCCATCCTCCCTTACGGAAATACAGGACAACCATTCTAATCAGTTGCAATACGGCAACGATTCCGATAATCAGCCAAAGCCAGCATGGGAACGTCAGTGCAGGAACAATCCTGGCACAAGCAATAACCACAAATACAAAATCGGCGATGCTGTCAACTGCTGCTCCGGCTTTGCCTGCCGTCCCAAGTCTGCGAGCCAGCGGTCCATCAATCATATCCGAGATTCCGCACCAGAGGTAAAGCACCCAGAACGGGATACTGAATACCGCCGTGAAAAGCAATCCTACAGCCGCAATGGCTCTGGATATGGAAATGATATTTGGCCACTGACTCATTTATCCGCGCACTGCTTTACGGAAAAGGCTCTTGACAAGCAACTTATGAAAAATCCAGATTCCCATGAAATACAGGCGACCGAAGAAATTGTTGAAATTGACGATTGTCGTGACAGATGCATCCTGCCGTCCGCCTTCCGACCTGGAGCAATAGATGCCTACATGGAAATTCAGATGCTTGTCATTCTTGCTGAGGATGATTTCCTCCTCGTTTCTTTCTGATACAAGTTCCCGGAATGAACCGCCGCTCTGCAGGTCAAGGTGCTTGACTATGGAATTACGCAGTTCCATAAGCCAGGCCACAGGTTTTGGATAGTTGCAGAACATCTGCTCGAAAATATAGTCCGGAGACAGTGGTACCTTCGGATTGATCTGTTTGGAAACGCTGTCGCAATAATCGGCAGGAAGGAATTTGTCTATCAGTTTATTCATATTGCATAATCCAGTTTCATAATGTGCACCGGGCGGTCCTTTCCGCCATACAGATTGCAGCAGTAATCGAACTTTCCAGTATCCCGGAACCCGCATTTTTCCATAACGCGTCCGGAAGCCGGATTGTCTATAAAAAAATCACTCCAAAGGCACTCGAAACCCTTGATATTGAAACAATAGTCAATCATCAGCCTCAAAGCCTCCGTGCAGATTCCCTGATTCCAATAAGGCTTGGCCACCCAATAACCGATTTCTGCGTCGTTCTCTCCGATGTCGATATTGCTTTCACCATAAGGGAAATATCCCATACAACCGATAACCTCGCCTGTTTCTTTCATTTCGATGGCCCAAGTATGGTCATTGCAGAAGACACCGCGGATCACCTGAAGGCTTTCCTCCGCCGACTCATGCGGCGGCCATCCAGCATTTCTGTGCAGGCAGCTTTCAGAACATCGGCAGACTGTGCAGCAATGAATGCTTCCATCTGCTCCTGAGAAGCCGCATATAATTTCAACCTGCTTGTTTCTATCATATATCTCATATCACAGACTTGTGTTTTGCAACTGAGGCTTGATATCTTCGATTTCTCTATCCGCTCAGGAACCTGTGAAATGGTAAGCAAGCGTTAGACTATATTGTTCTTTTGGCTAACCGAAATCCGCAGTCCGGCAGGGAAGCATCCTGAGGACACTACCTTTTAGTGATGCGCAGTCGTCCGCCACCTGCCTCGATCTCGCTGATGAACACGACTCTGTCCTCTCCGGTGGAATAAGTACGTCCATGATATACACAGTACATCTTTGTCCCATCCTTGGAATAAGTGATGGAGTTGTGTCCGACACCGGTTATATCGCCGCCCTCTTCCGTATTCTTCTGGAGCAGAGGATTGTCAGGTGACTTGGTATAAGGACCAAGAGGAGAAGTGGCTGTGGCATATCCGATGGCGTAATTCTCGCCTCCGAAGAAGTTGGCGGAATACATCATGTAATAAATGCCGTCTTTCTTGATAAGGAAGGACCCCTCGGTCCATCGTCTGTTGGCCTCGCCGCAAGTGACAGAACGGCTCTCCCATTCGCTCTGCGCGTCGGACATTGTAGCAGGAGGACAGAGCATCAGCTGAGGTTCACCTATGACTCCGCTGAAATCAGGTTCAAGCTCCACACCATATACCCAGCTTTCTTCGATTTCGTCAAACAGTCCGTTTTCACGCGCCCACTTTGAAACCTCGCTCTCGACCGCGTGCTTGTAACAGCATCTGGAATAATACAGATAGCATCTGCCGTCTTCATCGAAGAAAACATCTGCATCGATAATAGGATAGCCAGGGTCAAATATCGGCCTGTCATACATATCCTCGAACGGCCCTTCCGGGCTTTCTGAAACAGCGACTCCGATACGGAAGACCTCCAAATCATTGTTCGGATTCTCCTTGGTGTTGGAACTGAAGAGCATATAATACTTGCCGTCACGTTCATAGACCTCCGGTGCCCAGAAACAGTCCTTGGTCCATGAGTTCTCCTTGTGTCCCTCATAAACCACACCGACCGGAGACCAGTTCTTCAAGTCCTCCGACTTGTAGGCGCTGAACCCGTTATCTCCATCAGTAGTGCCGTACATATAATAATTCCCATCGGATGAAAGGAGGACATAAGGATCACCCATCTTAATATCCAAAGGGCGGGATGCCTTGCAAGGGTCTTTGCCGAAAAGAACGTTATTGAGGGCTTCCGATGCCTGCCTGATTATGTCCAGCGTGCTGGAATCAGACACGTACACGGAATTCAGGCCCTGCTGTTCCTGTGCAGGATCCCCACAATAGTCATCTCCTTCCTGCCAGTTTATATGCCCCTGAGGCTGCTCAGCCAGCCCTCCCCATGCCCAGAAATTCGCTCCGGACAGGACATCCCCTGCCTCCTGTGATGTCTGGACCCGATTGAATACATATTCCAGATATCTGTCACGGCCGGTAGTGGGGGTATCCTTTGAGAACCGGAAGCCATCACGAGGATAGCCGAACTCTTCGATAACCAGCGGTTTGTTCAGTCTTCGAGCCATCTCGATATGTCTGTCAATATACTCACCGGTCTTTTCAATGGCGCTCTCTATATCATCCTCAGGGGAATCCCCGGAAATCCAGCTCCAGTTGTACGGCCAGATGTGCGCGGTGACATAGTCTATTCCATCGCACTCATTCAGGCGCTCCGTCAGGGCATAATCTCCACCATTGCAACCCATCGCGCCTTCATTGCCCGTAGATACCATGTGGTTCGGATCCAGTTCGTGTATGATTCCTGCGGCTTCCGTTATCCATGATACAAAACCGTCCACCACCTGTTTATCTTCTGAGAACGGCCTTGGTTCGTTACAAATCTGCCAGCTGAAAATGGCAGGATCCTCGGAATATGGGACACCTGTAATGGAATTTGTTCTGGACACTATATTGCGGAGATGATCGAAAAAGAGATTCTGTGCATCTCTGTTGGTGTTGAATTCAGCCATTTTCTGCATGAACGGCCCATATCCGGAAACAGCAGGAATGAGCGCAGGTTCCCCCGTCGCCCATTCGAGATACATCCCGAAACCTCCGCTCCACTCCCATGCATTGTTCAAGAAAAGAACAGCCTTCATGTCACGCTTTGCCATCTCCACCAGCAAATAGTCAAGCCCTTTCAGGATAGTTTCATCATATAAGCCCGGCGATTTCTGAAGAGTCGGTTCGATACGGGTAGGAACGCCATCGGGCCCATCACCTCCCACCAATACTCGCAAATTGTTTATTCCCAGCGATTTAAGAGTATCCAGTTCCTTAACCAAGCGATCTCTGTCACCTCCTTCACCATCTGATGCCAGAATAGCACCGTACCAGAAATTCGCTCCAACGAATGTAACCGGATCGTCACCCATGACGAAATGAGAATCACGGACACTTACAAAATCTGTTTCATGCCTCCTTGAGCATGAAAATGAAAGGAATGTCAGCAAGAATGCAAGCAAAGGAAGTAAACGACGCATAGGGTATCTGTTTATTTGGTTGATAATTACACAAAATTAACCATTTTTTAAGCTAACCGAAATTTCAGGTTGAAAACTAAATGCGCACTCCATTGGCACATATCTGATTCCGCTATCCTCTTTTAACTCATCAGTTCTGACAAAGCCAAGTCTCTCATATATCTCGACGGCATATTCCGAAGAGTTCACAGT
>R27__coassemble_585_pt1 | contig 21995 bp, 20 predicted proteins | sample R27__metabat2_high_PE_015 | metagenome-assembled genome bin R27 | reverse complement strand
AAGATATTCTGCGGGGAGATAAAGGCAGGAAAAGAAACGACCCACAAGGAGGAAGTCCCGCAGGTCGTTGATACTACGAAGGAAATGATACAGGAGCAGGTCCGGCAGAACTACGAGCGCATCCGCACGGAAGTCTACAACCTGCTGTACACGGAGCTGAACACTCCGAAGGAGGGGGCTACACCTGAGCCTTCTTCTTAAAGGACCAGACGAACTCGTAGCCCAGGGCCTCGGCCATCTTCTCCATGTCGGAGACCTTGCAGTCGTCCACAGCGAAGCGGGTGCTCATGCTCTGGCGGGAGATGCCCACGCGGCGGCCGAGCTCGGAGAGGGAGACGTTTTCGTCCATCAGGTAGTCAAACACGGGACGCAGGCGGGCTCCCTTCTTCGTCCCGGGAGAAAAGGGCATACGGGCCCTCGTATTCTGCGGCTGGCTGCCTTCTGCGGCAGATTTTACTGCTGCATTCTTGACTTCGTTTTCCATCACTTTTCTTTTTCAAATTTGCAAATCCGGCACGTATCATTTTCCTTTGCAATGTCAGTCAAAGGACAAAGTTGTCAGATTTGACTTGACAAATGTAAGGAGAATCTTTGATTCTGCAAGCAAAAAAGTGAAAAAATTACAGGCATGTTCAACAATACGCTGTACAACATTCCCATAGAGACGGTACTGGAGGCTCTCGGCTCCCGGCGGGGAAAGGAGAAGGATATGTGGACTTCTCCCATGCGCGATGAATACAAGGCCTCGCTGCATGTGAATCCCGCAAAGAACGTCTGGTACGACTTCGGCATTACCCGGGGCGGCACCGTCGTGGAGCTGGTAATGATGGCCAAGCGCTGCTCCCAGCAGGAGGCGTACCGTTTCCTCGGGAAGCTGATGCCTGACAGCGTGAGGGCGACTGTGAAGCCGCCGGTAGAGGAGAAGAAGAGCCCCAACGTCATCCAGACCGTCAGGGACATCCGCAGCAAATATCTCCTTCAGTACCTGGAGACCCGGAAGATTCCCATGGAGCTGGCCCGGCGCTATCTCAAGGAAATTATCATCTTCGACCCTGCAAGGAATCTCCATTACACCCTGTTGGGAATTCCCAACAATGCTGGGGCTTACGCCCTGCGAGGGCCGAACGGCTTCAAGGGCACCAACAAGGCCGACGTTACCACTATCAATAAGGAAGGGAAGTTCACTGCCAAGCCGTCCACCGCGAAGGTGGCCGTCTTTGAAGGGATGTTCGATTTCCTCAGCTGGCGGGTGATGCAGTCCAGCGAACTCCCAACCTGCGACGTGGTCATCCTGAACTCCACCAACAACCTCCAGCGGGCCGCCGACTATATCCGGCAGCATGACTGCGCCACCTGTTTCCTGGACAACGACCCCGCCGGTGAGCGCTGCTACCAAGGTATCCGCGACATGATGAACGGGAAGGAGGTCCTGGATATGTCCGACCTCTATGGCGCTCACAAAGACCTAAATGAAATGCTGCAGGCCTCCCGGGGCTACTCAGCCAATATGACATTAACCCCCAGTATGTGAAGATATGGAGAGTGTGAAAACCATTATGAATGAGCTGGAGCTTTGTTCCAACCTGATTGCGGACGCAATTATCCGCAAGACATCTCCGCACGAAGATGATATCTCCGAGCGGCAGGCCAAAGAAGCCTATGGGGACAAATGGATCAGGAAGATGAAGAGTCTCGGGCTTGCCAAATATGCAAAGATAGGCGGCCGTAATGTCTACAGCCGCCATCAACTGGATTGTCTCCGTCAAGCCGAACGCGAGAACGCCAAACTGATATTCAGAAAGATAGAAAAACCGTAAGCGCTGCAAGTTGTGGTGTCTTGCGTCCTAAACAAGTGTTAAGCTGTGCTCTGTAAACGCCGTGAGGCGGATAAGGCAGGGCGGGAGAGGATGATTTGCTTAGAGGTCATCCTCTTTTTCTTTTCCATTGCAGCAGGCGATGTCTTCTCTTCCGTGCCCCACTTGAAGGATTTGAGTACTTTGGAGTTTGCTTCCCATAAAAGTGACCAGTCCTTATTGATATAGATGTCCGTTACCTTCATGTCCCTGTCTACATGGCAAAGGCCGTCGTTAATCAGACTCTTTTCAACGCCCACTTCATAGGCAATGCTTGCCCAGCTGTGCCTGGCCCAATACAAAGTAATCTTATCTGGGTATTTTACCCGCTTACGGAACTTGTCCAGGCCCTTGTTCACATTGGTTCCGAAGACAAGATACGACGAATAATGGCTTTGGAACTTGAAAGCATGGACACCATCGGTTCCTTTGTATTCCTCAAACAGTTCCATCACCAGCGGATCCATCTTGACGAACATCTCTGCATTGTCGTCTCGCCGGTCTCGCGTTTTGGTCCTGCAGTAGTGCAAGATCCCATTCTGCGGGGCAGCGCAGTCGAATATGTCCGGGCTGTTCATCCCCATCAGGGCAAAACTGATGAGGAACACGTCAACCCCCATACGCTCACGCCCGGTCAGTGACTTGCGCATATCTATCATCTTCTGGATGATGGCTGTGTCCACATCGCGATGCCGTGAGGGTTTCTGACGCGGTGGTTTGTAGAACTGGAAGGGATTGCGGATACGTATGTTGCCGAACTCTTCGTCATTGTATTTCAGCCTGGCCTGTCCGTGAATGAAAGCGATGCAGGCGGTATAGGCGCTTATGGCTCTTGCGCCCTTACCATGCTTGGATACCAAAGCGGCCTCCCATGAACGCATTAGGGAGGAGGTAAGTTCGGAAATGTCCATCGTATCCTTGCCGACAAAGGCTTTGAAAGCATTGAGCGCCGTTCTGTAGGTCTTTTGCGATTGGCCGGTCTTGGCTTCTATAACTTCCTCGGCAAAAGAGAAGAAATCCAGCATGAACTGCCCGTCTTCATCTGAGCCAGCACTTCTCTGGAGGAAGGCCACAATCTGGTCGATAGACAGATTCTGTAGGGAATAGGTGTCCAGCTTAGCAAGCGTTTTCTCTGTGGCTCTGACCAGATCCTCCGACTTGCACCGGATGTCCGGGTTCTTGATTTTGCCGGTTTTGCCGATGTCTTCCCGATGGAGGAGGATATTCGTCTTGATGAAGCGGCTATCCCGTTTGAAAGTGATTCTCAGGCGGCCAAAAGTGGTCCCATTTTGCTTCCACCAGCTCTCCCGAATCACGAAGGAGACGGTCACGTTGTCCAATGCATTCATAATCAGCGCATTTACGGTTAAACATTTTGTACAACATTTGTACAACACTGGCCGTAAAGCGCCCTCAGAAAGCGATGACTTTTGCCCTAAACAAACGAAAAAGTCTCTAAGTTTTGTTGCTTAGAGACCTTGTAAAGTGTTGATAATCAAGCGATTAACCTTGTGGAGCATAGGAGAATCGAACTCCTGACCTTTTGAATGCCATTCAAACGCTCTACCATCTGAGCTAATACCCCGTTTGCAGTTGCAAATATAGAAAGAAATCTTGAAACTGCAATATTTGGAAAACCTATTTCAGAAGATTACCGAGAATTGATCTTGTCAGTGTCCTTGTAGCAGTGGCGGTAGCTGACTTGATGGCTTTGTTGGCAATGGTCTTGGCGTCAGTCTTGGTTTTGCTCTTCTTGCCGGTAGCGGCATTGGCTATCGATGTGCCTACGCTGTTGGTGACGCTGGTAATGGCTGCGCCGACAGCGGCTCCGAGGATGGCCTTGCCCATGGATTTCTTTTTCTTTTCCTTCGCTGCTTTCTTCTCCGCTTTTTCAGCCTCTTTTTCGGCTTCCTTTGCGGCCTTGGCTTCGGCTTTTGCCGCTTCTTCTGCTGCTCTTGCCTCTTCGGCCTCCAGAGCTGCCGCTTCGCTTTCAGCAAGCAGCACTTCGAAGGCGCTCTCTCGGTCAATCATATTGTCATAGCGTCCGAACAGACGTGACTGGTTGATGGTCATCTGTCTCTGGTCAGGAGTGACGGCTCCGATCTGGCTGAGAGGGAAGAGTATCCTTGCACGCTCAACGACTGCAGGAGCTCCCTTTTCATCAAGGAATGAAACGAGGGCTTCGCCTGTCTCAAGCTGCATGATGGCTTCTTCGGTGCTGAATTCCGGGTTGGCGCGGAAAGTCTCGGCTGCCGCGCGTACAACCTTCTGCTCCTTAGGGCTGTAGGCTCTGAGGGCGTGCTGGACGCGGTTTCCAAGCTGTCCGGCGATGCTGTCCGGAACGTCTGTAGGGTTCTGGGTCACGAAATAGACACCGACTCCCTTGCTTCGGATCAGGCGGATGACTTGCTCGATCTTGTCAACAAGAGCCTTGGAAGTTCCTTCGAACAGCGTGTGCGCTTCGTCGAAGAAGAATACAAGTCTCGGAAGGTCCATGTCGCCGACTTCGGGAAGCTGGGCGTACAGGTCGCTCAGGAGCCAGAGGAGAAAGGTCGAATAAAGCTTGGGGTTGAGCATAAGCTTGTCAGCCGCGAGGACGCTCATTACACCCTTGCCCTGCTCACACTGTATGAGGTCATATATGTCGAACGACGGTTCGCCGAAGAATTTTTCCGCTCCCTGGTTTTCGAGGGTGAGGAGCGCTCTCTGGATTGCGCCGATGCTGGCAGGGGAGACATTGCCGTAGGTGGCGGTGTACTCTGCAGCATGCTCGGAGACGTATGCGAGCATAGAGCGCAGGTCCTTCATGTCGATCAGGAGAAGTCCGCGGTCATCGGCGACTCTGAAAACGATGTTCATCACGCCTTCCTGAGTCTCGTTGAGGCCGAGAAGGCGCGAAAGAAGCTGTGGACCCATGTTTGACACAGTCGAGCGCATAGGATGCCCTTGCTCTCCGAACACGTCGAAGAAACGCACCGGGCATGGTTTGAACTCCGGACTCGAGATTCCGAACTCCGCGCATCTTTTCTCGATGAAGCCTGACATTTTGCCGGTCTGGCTGATACCGCTGAGATCGCCCTTCATGTCGGCCATGAAGCAAGGGACGCCTGCCTGGCAGAAGGTTTCAGCAAGTACCTGAAGTGTAACGGTTTTGCCTGTGCCGGTGGCACCGGCAATGAGTCCGTGACGGTTCGCCATTTTTCCGCAGATGGAGATAGGGCCCTTGGGGCCTTGTGCGACATAAAGTCCTTTTTCGAAATCGTACATATTTCAGTGATTATTAATTGTCAAAACCGGTAATAAGACTCACAAATATAAGAAATCTTGAGTAAATTTGAACATTGTTTTGAACGAATGGCTTTCATCGACGAATTCAACTCATTTTTAGCGGCCAACGGTATTGGACAGGATGGCGGCATCGTCCCGGTCGCGCTCTCCGCTTCATCTCCTGAAGAGGCCGAATTGCTTCATGGACAGCTTGCTGCAAAAGCGGGGAAAGTTATTTTCGTCGTTGAGGACAGATGGCGTTCGCAAGGCGGGACCATCAAGGCGAGACTTCTGGCCCACAACCGTTCCTTCCGTCAGGTTTATGCCAGAAACTGCGAGGTCAGACGAATAGACAAGCCTCTTGCGGCATCATTCCTTTCCGCGGCGCACAGTTATGGCGATGCCGCATGCCGCTACAGCTACGGGCTCTTTGTCGAGCGGACAACGGGAGAGAAAGGCGGTGCCTTCGAGGCAGGGGAACTGGTGGCGGTCGCTGAGTTTTCATCCGCCCGCAAGTGGTTGAAGGAGAACGGCATCGTGCGCTCGTATGAGTGGATCAGATACGCATCTCTCCCCGGAGTGCGCGTAGCTGGTGGAATGGGTAAGCTGCTTGATGCTTTCGTGAAGCATGTAAATCCCGATGACGTGATGACGTACGCGGATCTCGAATGGTCGGATGGTGGGGCGTACAAGGAACTCGGTTTTGAATGCGAGGGCTTCAAGGAACCGGTGATGCTTGCCATTGATCCTGAAAATTGGACCAGAACGGCTCTTAAACCGCCTTTCAAGGCTGACGGCAGGCTTTTTTTTAAGAATTTCGGAAGTTTGAAGTATAGAAAGAAATATACTGGATTATGAAAAAACGGATGAATATGACTATTTGGGAACTTCTCAAGAAGATCTGGAAGTATGTGCTCCCTTATAAGTGGCTGGTGCTTGTGACATTGGTGCTGACTCTCATCAGCTCATTGTTCGCGCAGGTCAATGCCGTTGTTCTTGACAGGACTGTCGATTCTGTCAACGCTCTTGTCGGGGCGAAGGATTTCGCATGGTCAAAGGCTGCCAGGCTGTTGACCATCATATCGATAGTTCTCCTCGGCAGGGAAGTGCTTTCAATACTTCTCAGTTTCGCGCAGAAGTTTTTCGGGGAGAAGATGAGAATAATGGTGTCAAAGGATCTGGCGCAGGCTGTCATAGAGAAGATGCTCACTTTCCGTATGGCATTTTTCTCCGCCAACGATAATGAACCCGGCAAGCTCCAGACCCGTATAGACCGAGGTGTTGACAGTCTTACCAACACTATCAAGAATTTCTTCATAAATCTCCTCCCGATGTTCACGAGCGCCGTGCTGGCTCTCATCCTGATGTTCTCCGCCAACGTCTGGGTGGGACTTGTCGCTCTGTTCATTGTACCTCTGTACTTCGTGATTACATGGCTTCAGGCCAAGAGACTCAAGGGCTGGCGCCGCAACATGCGCTCATACCGTGAGCAGAAGAGCAACGGCATCATGAACATCATAGAAAGCATAAACGTCATCAAGAGCTTCAACCGGGAGCGCATCGAGGGCGACAAGCAGCTTGATCTTCAGGACAGACTTACTCAGAATCAGATGGATACGCGCAAGGTGAGTTTTCTTTTCGACGGACTCAAGAACTTCGTCCAGCAGGTCGGAACCGTGCTTATCATCATTCTTACCGCATATCTCGTTCTTGCGGGGTATCCAGGAATGACCATCGGTAAGATTATGTATCATGTCATGCTGTTCTCCAATGTTTCATCGCCTATCAGACAGCTCCAGATGATTTTCGATGATGTCAACGAAGCTCTTATTTACGCAGAAGGATTCTTTGAGATACTTGACTCCGACGATGAGATTGAACCGAGCGGATCATATATCCCTGAGAAGATAGTCGGCAAGTTTGAGATTGAGAACGTTGATTTTACTTATCCGAACGGCAACAAGGCTCTCCATGGAATCAACATGACTGTCCAGCCCGGAAAGATCACTGCATTCGTCGGTCTGTCAGGGGCGGGAAAGAGCACTGTGGTGAATCTTCTCGACAAATTCTATGAGCCTGATTGCGGAAGCATCAAGCTCGACGGAGTTGACCTCCGTGACTATGACACTCATTTCCTTCGCGAGAACATAGGTCTGGTTCTTCAGAAGAACCATATCTTCGATGGCACCATTGAGGAGAATATCAAGTACGGAAAGCCGGATGCCACACATGCGGAGGTGCTTTCCGCAGCGAAGAAAGCATATCTTCTGGATCAGGTCGCCGCTCTTCCAGACGGCTTCAACACCAAGGCAACACTTCTGTCAGGCGGACAGCAGCAGCGCGTCGCCATCGCGCGTATGTTCCTGAAGAACCCTCCTATCATCTTCCTTGACGAGCCTACGGCAAGCCTTGATGCAGTGGCCACCGAGCAGATCAAGAACAGTATTGACGCTATCAAGAAGAACCGTACCGTCATCATCATCTCCCACAGCATCTCCCAGATCATCGACAGCGACATCATCTATGCGATGAAGGACGGCCGCGTGGAGCAGGGAGGCGATCCGGACGAAGTCTACAAGCAGGGCGGAATATACAAGGAAATCCTCGATGCCTCGGCCAGAAGCCTCAACATCGAGAAGATAGCCCGCACTATAGAGGAGGGTGCTTAACCCTATCTGATGAAATTGGTCATTTTCGAAGGCTCCCTTTCGGGGGCCTTTGCTGTTCCTGTGGCCAGCTGCTTGAGCATATAGGCCATGTTGTCGGCGAGAGTGCGCATGGTCTGCATGCCTTCTTCGTCCTGTGAGACCTCTCCTGGACCGCCACCATAGGCGATGTTCCAGTACTGAGACGTGACAATAGGCATATTGAGCATCTGGAACGGCAGCTGAAGGGCTTGGAACGCCGATGTCGCTCCTCCACGGCGGCATACGGTAATGGCTGCCGCAGGTTTTCCCTGCAATACGTTTCCACCTGCGAATGCCATTCTCTGCAGAAGGGAGAGCACTTGGCCGGCAGGTACTCCATAAAATACAGGGGAGCCTACAATGAGGCCGTCGCACTCGGACATCCTGTCAATGACAGTATTGCAGACGTCATCGTCAAAGATGCACTTGCCGTGGCATTGGCCGCATTCAATGCAGCCTCTGACAGGCTTGTTCCCGAGCCAGAATATCTCGCTGTCCACCCCGTTTTTTTTCAACTGTCCGGCAATTTCTGCCAGCATGGCCGCTGTGTTTCCGTGTTCACGCGGACTTCCGTTCAATAGCAGTACTTTCATGTTTGTTTCTGTTGTTCCGTTTGCGGCAAATGCATTGATACCAGCCAAACCTGCGGCGCTTGCCGCCGCTGCCGCCCCTATGGCTTTGATGGCTTCTCTTCTAGTGATACTGTCATTCATAGTTATTTGTATTTGCTCTTTGAGCGTATACGATGAAACGGTCAAGCTCAATTCTTGTGAAATCTTTTGGAGAATATGCCCTGTTGACTTCCTTCAACTCTCCATCCTTGACATAGAATGCACGGCTGAAACTGTCAAAAGCGGAGTTCGATCCTTCTTCTATGACAGTCCCGTCTGACAGAATATAAAAACGGTCCCTTTCCCCGCCTCTTACGGGATGGAACAGACTGCCGTCTTTCATGTTGATGGAATAAATGTCATAGACGGTGGTGGGGCCGTCATCAATGTTTTCTCCTATTACCAGTTCATCAATCCCGTCTCCGTCGATGTCTTTTTTAGAGAAACCCATTTCAGGAGAGCAATATCCGTAGACATCACTGAGACCCAGGTCTTCCGGTGTCCCCTCATCCCAATGGTCCTGATACCCTTCAACAATATATGAAATGATGTCGGAATACCCGATTTCTCCCATCTCTTTCATACTGGGATTTGAACCCTTGTCCACGTTCTTGCATCCTGCGAGGGACACTGCGGCGATGGCAGCTGCAATCATTAGAAGTTTCATGACAGTGAATGTGAAGGGTGACTGTTTATTGTTGAGGCACTACAGCGGAAAACTCAAGGTCGGACTGACTGTCATTGATAAGTGTATGTTCGTGACCTTTCGGACAATAATGTACGTCACCGGCCGTAAGGCTGATTCTTTCTCCGTCGTAAATGACACTGCCTGAACCCTTTGTGATGAACATTATTTCAGAGCTTGTGTCGTGTGTGTGAAGACCCATGGAGGCTCCGGGCTCAAGGCGGCCTTTCATTATTCTGTTGATACCGTCAAAGTACATTCTGGCGTTGAACTCCTTTTCCCCTCCTTTGAAATGAGGAATCCTCTGTTCATCCATGCCGTTAAAATCTATCTTCATAAAACCTATATTTTCTCAAATATAGTCAATATCGGAATATTTTGAATAAATTTGTTTTCAAACAGTCCGATTCTACTATGGAAAAGCAAAACGAAAGAATAGTCTTTCTTGATTATTTAAGGGTCATTTCATGTTTTCTTGTCCTGATGGTCCATTCATCAGAACAGTTTTACGGTCCGACGGGGAATCTCATCCTTTCCAGTGACCATAGGCTTTGGATTGGGCTTTGGGATGGTTTTTCAAGAATATCCGTCCCTCTTTTCATGATATGCTCCGCATATCTTCTTCTTCCAATGAGAGAAAACCAGGCATGGGGAGCTTTCTACAAGCGCCGTTTTCTCAGGGTTGTTCCACCCATGTTGTTCTTTATGATACTGTATGCGCTATACACAGCTATTATTGGGGACACAACATGGCAGAGCTCTTTCAACACCATAGCGCGGATACCTCTGAATTTTCCGAACGCCGCCGGTCATCTGTGGTTCATGTACCCTTTGCTCGGGATGTATCTGCTCATTCCTTTCATATCCCCATGGCTGAGGACATCGACGGCAAGGCAGGAACGCTTGTTCATTTATATATGGCTGGTAACGACCTGCATCCCGTATTTGAACCGTTGGTTCGGCGATGTCTGGGGACAGTGCTGGTGGAATCAATACGATATGCTGTACAATTTCGCCGGATATCCCGGATATTTCGTACTTGCCCATTATATCCGTGAACATATTCATTGGGACAGGACAAAGCGTTTGGTCATCGGTTCTGCATGCACTGTAATCGGGTTCGGGCTTACTTTTGCGTCGTTCTTCGTTCAGGCTGTGCCGGGAACTGGAATATCCGTGACAGACTTGGAAATAGGATGGTGCTTCTGCACGCTCAACTGCGTGATCTTCACTTTCGGAGCGTTTCTTTTATTCACATGCATTACCGGACCGGGACGTTGCTACCGTATTGTCCGTGACATTTCAGAGAAGAGCTATGGCATGTACCTTATGCACATGTTCTTCCTTCTGACCTTTGCTCCGATGCTTTCTTCCGTTCTTCCTGTATGGGCTGCGATTCCTGCCATAGCTTTGGCGGCATACGTGACCAGTTATGCGGTGACGAAAGCCATTTCCTGCATCCCTGGTTCGAAGTGGATTATCGGTTGTTAAATAATAAGTATCATGTCAATGCCTGAAATTTTGAATAAAGAGAACCGTACTTCCTTTTTTTTGAATTTCCTTGCCGTGGTTCTCGGTATTGTAATCACTTTCGGAGGAGAATCCCTTTTGTCCCATAAGGAGGAGAAGAGAAACTTGAACAGTTGCCTTGAGCTTGTGTCAAGTGAGCTTCAGGCTAACCTGAAATGTCTCGATTACGGTGATTCCTTAATGCGTAACGAACTGGTGTCCGCCATCTTCTTGGTCCGCTATGAGGAGGATTATACAAAAGCTCCTTCGGACAGTCTGTCAAAGTTGGCCAACACTCCGTTCACCATCAATGAAATGTCCATTTATGATGATGCTTTCGAACTTTTGAAGAATACGGGTGTTCTGACAAAGATAAAGGACAAAGAACTTGCGCTTCAAGTATTCAGGACCTATGACGATTTGCAGACAACCATGCTGTACTATCAATTGTTCTATGAACACAAGAAACAGTATCTTGCAGCGGCTATGAATGAAAACGTCAAGAAAGTGCTTGCCCGTGACACGGTCACAGCCATAGACCTGTGGTCGGAAATCACTGCGACTGATGAAGGGAAACAGTTCCTCCGTGAAATCCTCCGCTTCCTGGCTTCTTACAATGTCTCTTCTGCATACGAAAATGTCCACAATACCATCGAAGGCATTGCGGACTATGTCAATTGACAGCACTCTCAATAGCAGAGCTGTACTGTGGATGCTATCGGGAACCAGTCTCCCCACCATTCTTTCCCGTCATAGTCATAATGGACGCTGGCCTCTATGATGACAGGCTTCGGATATGGGTCCCTATTACGCGGAATGTCCACCAGAATGCCTTCTCTCCGGAAATCGTATCTGCTTCTTTTAACAGAATACTCTGAAGCTACAGTTTCGCAAACCAGTACTCGGTATTCCCATTCGAACCTGACGCAGTCGGATGATTTGGTGTGGAATCTCTGCGCTTCATATTCAATACTGTAAGTTCCACCTTCCGGCGGGACGGTTTCAGGGAGGTTGTCATACCCGAAAACGGGTTCGTAGTAGTCTGTGCAGCCTGTCAGCGCCAGAGCCGCTATGGTAAAATATACAAGAATTCTTTTCATTGTTATAAATCCTGATATGCAGGAGAGAATGTATCACGAAGTTCAAGCTTTCCGGTAGTAATGCCTTTCTTGAGCCATCTCGAACGCTGGGCTGAGGTGCCGTGGTTGAACGAATCCGGGACAGAATAGCCGTATGCCTGCTTTTGAAGATAGTCATCGCCAATTTTTGAAGCTACAGCAAGCCCTTCTTCGATATCACCGTCCTCTAAAGAACCGTACATCTGATTGTCATAGTGTGCCCAGATACCTGCATAGAAATCGGCCTGAAGTTCGAGACGGACACTGAGCTTGTTGCTTTCCTTTTCGCTGACCCGGCTCATCTGGCTGTGAACTTTGTTCAGGTCGCCGAGCAGGTACTGGACGTGATGCCCCACTTCGTGAGCGATAACGTATGCGTATGCGAAATCTCCGTCCGCTCCAATCTGTTTCTTCATTGAGGTGAAGAAAGAAAGGTCGAGATAAACGCAATGGTCGCCACTGCAATAGAAAGGACCGGAAGATGCCGTTGCACCGCCGCAGCCGGACTGGACGGACCCGCTGAAAAGGACGAGCCTTGGTGGAGTGTATGTGAGTCCGTTCTGCTCAAAAATCTTGGTCCAGACATCTTCTGTTCCTGCAAGAATCTGCTTGGCGAATGTTGCAAGTTCCTCTTCCGCTTCAGAAGGGGTGTAATCAGTGGCATATTCTGTCCCGATTCCGCCCATCTGCTGTACTGTGCTTATGACATCCGTTGGGTCACCCCCCATCAGGAGAGTGATAAGTCCGACAATAATGATTCCGCCGAGGCCAAGTCCTCCTGCCTTCATTACAGTACTTCCACCTCTGCGGTCTTCGACATTGGTGCTTTCCCTTCTTCCGTTGAGATTCATGATATGGAATGATTAGAATAAATATGAAACGCCGAAAGTGATCTGGCTTCTGTTGAGACTGGCCTTTTCATTTGTGGCGACACTGATGCTGCCGTCCTTTCCCTTTATGTTGAGGCCTTCGCCGATACGGTTGAACAAACCGTAATCATACCCTGCCTTGACGCGGATCTTTCCGTTTATGTCAAATCCAAGACCCAAGCCGAAGAGCATGTCGAAGCGTTCGAAATAGTTGCGTTTGTAGTTGTCGGAAGCGTCGAATTTGACGACGTCCAGAATGTTGGCCTTGACCTTTGAGGAAATGCCGCAACTGACTGTAGGACCCGCATAGATGAATGCCCTGAGCCCTTCCTGGACATCGGTGCCGAACACGATGTTTACAGGGATGTTGATGAAGTGCTCGTCAAGTCTGCCTTTTGCAAAACCCTTGATAAGCTCGAGAGACTCGAACATGGAGCTGGCTGACGCAGCTGAATACACATAGTATGCTCCGACGGATATGCCCATGTTGGAGTCGAACTGGATAGTGTTCTCAAGGCCGGCATAAAGGCCGTTCATATAGATTGATTTGGAAATGTCAATATTTGATGCGGACAGTTTCTGGAATGTACCGAGGTATCCTGCACCTACGCTGATCTGTGCGTAAGCGGATGTGCAGGAAAGGATGATGGATGCTGCAAGTGCAGTTGTGAAAAATCTTTTCATGTAAACTGTTATTATGGATTAATACGAAACAAATTTACCAATAATTTGATAATTTTGCACAGAAATCCTTTAATTAGTATGAAATGAAACCCTTTGTCAAGTCTTCATTAATGATCGTTGCCGCCGCGGCCTGTGTGGCTTGTGGCAACAATCCAAAGAAAGCGGCCAATGCAGTGCCTCAGGAGCCGGAAAAACTTATCGCCCTCAGTTTTGATGACGGTCCGAACCTCACCACTACTCCGAAAGTGCTCGACGTACTGGAGGAGAACGGAATAACTGCATCTTTTTTCCTTATCGGACAGAACATCAACGATGAGTCTGCAGAAATGATAAAGCGTGAGGTCGCTCTCGGATGTGACATCGAAAACCATTCATTAACGCATTCGCAGATGCCTTCCCTGACTGAAGAGCAGATACGCGAAGAGATAGCGGCCACTTCAGCGCTGATCAAGAAATACGCCGGCAAGGAACCGAAGTTCTTCCGTCCTCCTTATATCAATCACAACGATTTGATGCATCAGTGCATAGACCTTACTTTCATATGCGGCCAGGGCTGTCAGGACTGGGAAGGAAGCGTGTCCGCCGAGCGGAGGGCTCAGGATGTTATTGCCAATGCTGCTGACGGCCAGATCGTTTTGCTCCATGACTTCGAGGGCAATGACAACACCGTGGAGGCTCTTAAGACCATAATCCCCGAGCTCAAGGCCCAGGGATTCAAATTCGTGACTGTTCCTGAATTGTTTGAGGCTAAAGGCATTGCACTTGAGCCGAACAACGGAAAGATCTATACCAACGTTCTTACCGACTAGACAGTTTCCAACAGACGTTTCAAGCCTGCTGCGACACGGTTTATACCCTCTATGAGGGTGCTGTGCGGGCAGGCTATGTTTATGCGCATGAAATCCCCGTCACCATACATGGTGCCGGAGTTTATCCATACTTTTTCAATTGCCGTGAGGCTTTCCTGGACTTCGAGAGTACTTATACCTTTGGATGTCAGTGCCTTGCAGTCTATCCAGACGAGGTAGGTGCCTTCGAGCCTGCAGACTTTTATCTGCGGACATTCGTGCGCGAATATCTCCTTGAGCGTCAGGTAATTCTGCCAGAGATATGCGCTCAACTGCGAGAGCCATTCTTCGCCTTCATGAGAATAAGCGGCGATGAGGGCATCCACTCCGATAGGGTTCAAGTCGCATTGCTCGAATTTCTGGATTGTTCTCATGATCCGTTCATATTTCTCCGGGTCGGGCGAGACAATATTGGCGATTTCCAAGCCTGCGATGTTGAACGACTTGGAAGGTGAGCAGAAAGTGACGGGCCTGTCCTGAGGGCACAGTGAAGCGAAAGGAATGTACTTGTGTCCGGGCATCTCAAGCTCGCAATGAATCTCGTCACTGACAACGGCCACTCCATGTGTGCGGCAGATTTCTCCGACCTTCAGGAGTTCTTCCTTTGTCCATACTCTGCCTGCAGGATTCTGCGGATTGCAAAGAATGAACAGTTTGGCCGCCGGATCGGAGCATTTGTTTTCCAGGTCATCGAAGTCCATTTTAAATGTCGGTTGCTCCCCGCTTTCATCATAGACAAGAGGGCTTTCGAGAGTCTGCCTGCCGTTGTTCTTTACGCAGGAGAAGAAGCAGTTGTAAGCCGGAGTCTGGAAGACCACCTTGTCTCCGGGCTCCGTCAAGGCATCTACTGCAACAGCCAAAGCCGGCACAATTCCCGATATATACCTTATCCACTCGCGTCTGATCTTCCAGCCTCGGCGTCTGTCGAACCAGTCAATTACAGCCCTGTAATAGTTGTCGGGGACATGAGTGTATCCGAAAACTCCGTGCTCGACCCTTTTGCGGACGGCATCCATTATGAACGGGGCCGCCTTGAAGTCCATGTCAGCCACCCACATCGGGATGACATCCGGATCGGGACAGATGTCCCATTTTACCGAATTGGTGCCGTGCCTGTCGTAGACTGCGTCGAAATCGTATTTCATCCTATCTGATTATAACAACTGCTCCATCGCTCTCTCCGATGGAGATGACATTGTTCCGGTATGCCTTTGATTTTGATTTAGCTTTGTAGTTGATGGCTTTTTCCTGCTGTGCGTCACCGTGGAGGACTGTCACTGATGCAGGGGAGCCGAACTGTGATGCAATGGCATTGAGGTCGAGCTGGTATGCAGTCTTCTCGGCGTTGATGGCGGCTATGTACCAGACACCGTCTTTCTGACGTGCAATGACTGCATTCTTTCCAGGATATCCGTCAATGAAGCGGATATCGTCCCATGTGGTAGGAACCTTGCGCATGAAATCTATTGCATAAGCAGGGGAGTCTGTGAGATTGTTTGGAACAATTGCAAAGTTCTGTATCGGATTCTGGAAGAGAACAGCGGTAGCGAGCTCGAAATCGTTTGTGGTGCGGCGGACGGTGCCGTGCTCGTTGTCCTTGCTTAAATGGGTGTTGAGGAAGGTTCCTCCGAACTCCATACTGCCGGCAGCGTTTCTGATGAACGGGTGGAGCGTGGCGCTATGGGCCTCCACGTCGCATTCGTGTTGTCCGAAGATGAGATTCTCTGATGCGCGTACAGCCTCGCTGCCGACGTAGTTCGGATACATCTTCTCCCATCCGCGAGGCATGGTGGCACCGTGGAAGATGCACATCAGGCCGTAGTCGTTGGCATCGCTGAGTATGCCCTCGTAGATGCGCAGAGTCTCCTGCTTGTCTCCTCCGAAGAAGTCGCACTTGATGCCCTTTACGTTATTCTCTTTGAGCCATTTCATCTCTTTCTTGCGTGCGATAGGGTTGTCCATCCTGTTCACCGGGCTTTGGTAGATGTCATTCCAGTAACCGCTTGATGAGTACCAGAGGAAGACATCGACGTCCTTGGAGTTGGCGTACTTGATGAGTTCAGACATCTTTTCGTAACCGATGTTCTTGTCCCAGCCTGCATCTATGAGTATGTACTGGAAATTGAGGTCGTGGGCGAGGTCGATGAATGTCACCTGGTCGTCCCAGTTGCAGGATGCGTCCTGCCATACGATCCAGCTCCATGTGCTCTTTCCGAACTTGTAGTCGATGCTTGGCTCGTAGAGCTGCTCGGCGACATCCCATGTCACAGTGCTTTCAGCAATAGGCTTGAGGGTGCTGCCGATGGCGATGGTACGCCAAGGAGTGGCACCGGGAAGGGAGAACGCAGGCTCGATGGAACCGAGGCCCTCGGCCTCTTCCGGCATAGGGAAGCCGATCTGGAATCCGCCTTCCTTCCAATCAAGAAGCCGGCAGCCGCAGTACTGTCCTCCGGTGCCTGACTCGCTGATGAGGGCCCATCCGTCATCACCTACTTTGAAAAGGCATGGGAAGGTGAAGCCGTGTCCGAACTCGGATTTCTCTGTGAGAGGCTTGTCAACGGCGTAATATTCCTCATAGCTTGGCTTGGTGCGCTGCCATCCTACCATCGCGTCGCTCTGCGGGGTGAGGAAGGTGGTGGTCTGTGAGGGGAAGTTGAACATTGTTTCTTCTTCAAGCACCTTCATGCTTGCCCATGCAGGATTGTCTATTACATATCTGAAAGCAACGTCCGTATCGCTGACTCTGAATTCTACTTTATAGTATCCGGGGTCGGGCATTCTGCGACGGAAAGGCCCGGCTGAGGCAGGAACTTCAGGCTTAGGCATCGAGAATGTACAGATGAGGGTGTTGGCCTCTTTCTTCACTGAGCCTTTCTTGATGCGCTCCAGTGTATAGTCGTAATTGACCTTGCCTTCGACGGCTTCTGTCATCCTGGCTGTGCTGAAATCCCCTCTGTTGGATTTCAAACCAAGTCCGGATGGGTTGAGAATGGCTTTTCCATTGAGTTCGATAGAATACTGTGCGTCTTCAGTAACGGTCACTTGTATTCTTCCGTCAGGGCTGCTGACGGTTTTTGGCTGCGCAGACAGTGTGCTGCAGAGGAGAACGGCAGCAAGAAGCGTGTGTGTTTTCATATTTATCAGTTTTATTGTTCAAATATAGCAATTAGTAAAGAAATTTGTATCTTCGCATAAACACAGAATGTTACAATGTTATGAGAAATCTTTTGATAATTGCAGTTTTTGCTCTATTCCCTTCGATGCTTTCAGCACAGACATTCACTGAATGGCAGAATCCAGGAATAAATGAAATCAATCGTGCACCGATGCATGCTGCGTATTTTTCTTATGAATCCAAGGAAGCCGCTGCGTCAGCAGTGCCAGAAGAATCCACCAATTATTTGACACTTCACGGTGTTTGGAATTTCAATTGGGTGAATGACGCCGATTGCAGGCCTGTAGATTTCTGGAAAACGGATTTCAACGACAAAGGGTGGGGGACGATGCCTCTTCCCGGGATTTGGGAACTCAACGGATATGGTGATCCACTGTATGTCAATTCAGGATATGCGTGGGGGAGCCAGTACAAGAGCAACCCTCCTGCCGTGCCGGTGAAGAACAATCACGTCGGTTCATATCGGAAGGAGATATTTATCGCGGCTTCTTGGTCAGGAAGGGATATCATGGCTCATCTGGGCAGCGTGACCTCCAATATATATGTATGGATAAACGGTAAATTTGTAGGATACAGCGAGGATAGCAAGCTTGAACCTGAATTCGACATCACCAAATTCGTCAAGCCCGGTGAAAGGAACCTGTTCGCTTTTCAGGTTTTCCGCTGGTGTGACGGCTCATATCTCGAGGATCAGGATTTCTTCCGCCTTTGCGGATTCGCCAGGGACAGCTATCTGTATTCAAGACCAAAGAAGCATATCGAGAACGTGATGGTCACACCTGATCTTGATGCGACATATACAGACGGTTCACTTAAGGTCAACGTCACGGCGAACTCCAAACTGGCAATGAACGTTGAACTTCTTGACGCAGAAGGCAATGTGGTCGCTTCTGAGCATGCTGTGTCTTCAGATGCTGAACTTGCTTTTTCTGTTTCTTCAGTTAAGAAATGGACTGCTGAAACACCGTATCTCTATACTGTGCGCGTCAGTACTTCGGAAGAAGTGATTCCGGTCACAACCGGTTTCCGTAAGGTTGAAATCAAGAATGCGCAGCTTCTGGTAAATGGCCAGCCTGTCCTTATCAAGGGTGCTGACCGTCACGAAATAGACCCGGATGGGGGATATCTCATATCCCGTGAACGGATGCTTCAGGATATTAAAGTGATGAAGGAATTCAATATCAACGCTGTACGTACATCCCACTATCCTGATGACAGCTATTGGTATGACCTGTGTGACCAATATGGAATATATATGGTTGCCGAGGCCAATGTAGAGTCTCATGGAATGGGTTATGGAAAGAGCACACTCGCGAAGGATCCCGCATATAAACTTGCTCACCTTCAAAGGAACGAACGCAATGTTCAGCGCAACTACAACCATCCGGCAGTCATTGTCTGGTCATTGGGGAATGAAGCCGGTTATGGTCCTGCATTTGAGGAAGCATACGATCTGGTCAAATCAATTGACCCTTTCCGCCCTGTGCAGTATGAAAGGGCCGAGTATGAAGGCAAATCCGATATCTTCTGCCCTATGTATTATGATTATAACGGGTGCATAAGATATAGCGAGGATCCTGCCAGGACAAAGCCTCTCATTCAGTGCGAATACGCGCATGCCATGGGCAACTCCGAGGGTGGATTCAAGGAGTATTGGGACATTATAAGGAAGTATGACAAGTATCAGGGCGGTTTCATCTGGGATTTCGTTGACCAGTCTCTGCGCTGGACAGGCAAGAACGGAAAGATGATATATGCTTATGGTGGAGATTTCAACCTGTTTGACTCCAGTGACCAGAATTTCTGCGACAACGGTCTTATCAGCCCGGACAGAGTACCTAACCCGCACATGTATGAGGTAGGGTATTTCTATCAGAACATCTGGGCTGAACCAGCAGAAGGGGGAGTGGAAGTGTACAATGAGAATTTCTTCCGTGATCTTTCCGCTTATTCTCTTGAATGGACTCTGCTCAAGAACGGTGAGCCATTCAGAAAAGGTTCTGTCACGAATCTTGATGTCAAGCCTCATGAGAAGAAAGTATATGCATTGCCTTATGGAACGATTGACGCCAGTGCTGAGTGGCTGCTGAATGTCAGTTTTACATTGAAAGAGGATGACGGACTTCTTCCTGCCGGATTTGTTTGCGCGAAAAAGCAGATTGCGCTTTCAGAGTGGAAAGCACCTGAATTCGGCATCAGCAATGTGGTAGTGAACAACATTGAGACTTCTGTCCCTTCAATCGATCTTACGGATGCACGTTATCTTCCTGTCAGTGGTGACAATTTCACAGTGCTTATTGCCAGGAGGACAGGATATATCGTATCATATTCAGTTAACGGTCTGGAAATGCTGACAGATGGCGCAGCCATTACTCCGAATTTCTGGAGGGCTCCTACTGACAACGATTTCGGAGCCGGACTTCAGAGACGGTATGCTGTCTGGAAGAATCCTCAGTTGAGACTGACAAAGCTCGACAGCGGTATTGTTGACGGCCTGGCAGTCGTTACAGCGGAATATCAGATTCCAGACGTAAGCTCCACACTGTCACTCCAATACAGGATCAATAATGCAGGTGCTGTAGAGATTACTCAGAAACTTGTGGCGGACAAGGAAGCAAAGGTTTCCAATATGTTCCGTTTCGGAATGCAGATTCCTATGCCGGAAGAGTTTGAGAGGATAGTATACTATGGCCGTGGACCTATTGAAAATTATTCTGACAGAAAAGTTGTCACGGACCTTGGACTGTATGATCAGAAAGTGTCAGACCAGTTCTATCCATATATCAGACCTCAGGAGACTGGCACCAAGTCCGATATCCGTTGGTGGAAGATTCTCTCTCCATCCGGAGAAGGATTACTGGTCACTTCCGATGATGTTTTCTCCGCTTCTGCGCTGCATTACACAATAGAGTCTCTTGATGAAGGAACCGTAAAGCAGAACTGGCATTCCAATGAAATTGAACCGGCTCATTTGACGAACCTCCTTGTGGATAAAGTTCAGATGGGTCTTGGATGCGTGAACAGCTGGGGAGCCATACCTCGCCCTGAGTACATACTTCCATATCAGGATTATGAGTTCAGATTCATGCTGACACCAGTCAAATCGATTTTGAAGTAAAGGATGTCGCTATTTCAACTTTTGAGTCCGGTAAAGGTGTTCCCTTTACCGGACTTCATTTTTGTTTGCATCTACGCGAAGCATGGTTGAGGGCAGTTCCGTATAAGCTCAAGGTTCTGCCGGGTTGACTTTTTTACCATTCACTATGCCGAGGTCGACCATCTTGTCATATACTTTCTGACCGAAATATTCGGACCATTTCGAATTGAAGTGCCAGTTGTCGAACAGTTGGGCATGTCTTAGGTCTATTACATGGAAGAACGGGTCTTCAGAGGACAACTTATCAAAAGCATCATTGACGATATCCTTGTATTTGTTTGTGATGTTGCTTTCGGATATGTTTCCGCAGATGAACTGAAGCTCAGGATTTCCTACAACCTCGCGTACATAGGCAAGCATTTTCTTGAGGTTGTCGTAATATCTTTCTGCGACTTCCTGCTCATTGGAGTCTCCTTCCCCTTGATGCCAGATGAAGGCTTTTATTTCAAACTCTGAACCCTTTGCAGCCATTGCGGCTTTGATTATGGACTCAAAGTTCAAGAGGAGTGATTTGGAGATTTCCGGAAGCTTGTCGTATTCGACTGTCCAGTGGTAGTCTGATTCTCCCTTCGGATCTATGCTTGTCCCTCCCTTTGTCCTTTTCATGACATATATCTCGTCCTGACCGCCATATTCCTTGGATGTCAGCAGATTGTAGACTATGGCATCATATGACCAGTCCTTTCCATCCTCCTTGTGGGTGATTTGAAAATCGGAATACCGGCCGGTGCCGTCTTTGAAGATATGTACAGACGGATTCCTAGGCTGGAATTCCGATGGGAATTCATCGAATGGATTCCTGCCGTCCGAATTGGACTGACCTGCGGTGATTATTGCTATTCTTTTTGAGGAACCGCCATCTGCGTTTGGATTTGATGTTGTCCCATTATCCGAGCAAGACGCGGATGCAATTGTCAAAGACAGGACAAACAGTCCGATTATTGCTTCTGATAAGTTGATTTTCATTCTTTTTTCAAAGATTAAAAGATGAGGCGATGCATAGGAAGTGCATCACCTCATCCATCAATACTAACTAATATTAACCAAAATGATATTGTTTTTCATTTTCATGGCTTATTTGATTGTGACAACTGGAGGGTAGACAAAGTCAGTCCATAGTCTTTCTGCATTTTCAGGAGTCATTTCTGCATCATATGCCATTACTCTGTAATTGAGATTGTATACTCCACCCGGCTCAAGTTTCCAATCCGTTGTTTTGGTAGGACAGAAATTGACATAGACGTCACCTTCGACCCAGATGCGAAGAGGTTCCGGAGAATTGTAGTTCTGTGGAGTTGCCATGAACATGAAACCAGCTTTTACGCCATTGCGTGTCTTTCCGTTTACATAGATCCATCTTGCGGTAGACCCGTCAATGTCAGGACGTGTGAGTCCTTCTGATGTCATCATGGACACTTCTCTCCACATTGGCGTGGCACGGCAGCTGAAACCCTGATAGCGGTATGCCTTGATGGTGACAGGAATGTTTGTTGTAGGTTCGAGGACTGACTCGAAGTCCCAGAGGAAACCTT
>R27__coassemble_570_pt1 | contig 22224 bp, 23 predicted proteins | sample R27__metabat2_high_PE_015 | metagenome-assembled genome bin R27 | reverse complement strand
TTATTTCTGTTGCGTCCCGTTGATTGATACAAGTTGTGACAAATGCTTTAATTTGTTTTTTGCCTTGAAATGCTTCAAACGTTTGTAATGATATTTCTACACCATAACCTATTCCTTGATTGTCAATGATGGCAAGGGTTGGTGAAAGTTCTGCCAATTCTCCGGAAATATAGTCAATCATAATATAAGTGTTTATCAAACGCAAATTTATGTGAAATAACTCTCAAAAGAAAGATTAGTTTCTTAAATTTGCAGTCCGCTTGTTATGTAATTATATTGAATAATGACAACAGAGAGTTTAAGACGATTGTTCCCGGAATTATCCGAGCAAGTATATGGAAAACCGCTCGTTTATTTGGACAATGCGGCGACAAGTCAACGCCCATTGTCCGTAATTGACAAGTGGATGGAAATGTCCACCAAGTTCAATTCGAATCTTCATCGTGCAGTACATAGAATTGCAGAAGTTGCAACAGAAGAATTCGAGTCAACAAGAACTGCTATCCAGGAATTCTTGCACGCAAGATATCCGGAAGAAATCATTTTTACTTCAGGCGCAACAGCATCAATCAATCTTGTTGCTTTTAGTTTTGGAGAGGCTTTCATACATGAGGGGGATGAGATCATTGTTTCTGAGTGTGAACATCATTCCAATATTGTTCCATGGCAAATGATGTGCTCAAGAAAGAACGCACGGTTATTAAAACTACCTGTTGATAATGATGGCCAGCTTCGAATCGATCTTCTCCCAGAATTGATTTCCGAACGGACGAAATTGCTCTGTGTTTCTCACATTTCTAATGTTCTTGGGATAGTCAATCCACTTAAAGATATTGTAAACATTTGTCATTCAGTAAATTGCCTGGTTCTTGTAGATGGTGCCCAAGGGATTGTCCATTCCGGTATCGATGTCAGTGACATTGACTGTGATTTCTATGTATTTTCCGGTCATAAACTTTATGCTGCGCCAGGAACGGGTGTTCTCTACGGAAAAAAAGAATTCCTGGAAGTAATGCCTCCATATATGGGTGGAGGTGAAATGATTGCTTCTGTAAAATTTTCGGGAACGACTTATGCTCCGCTTCCAGGAAAATATGAGGCAGGTACACAGAATATGGCAGGTATTCCTACTTTGAAATCTGCTGTTTCGCTTGTTAAGAGTATGAGTGACGAAACCTTGGTCCGCGAGAATGCCTTGGTCCGCGATTATGTCTTGTCTGAGTTGTTGAATGATGAAAGAATAAAACTATATGGTGTTCCACGTGGAACATGCGAAAAGGTTTCGCTGTTTTCATTTTCTGTAGCGGGAGTCCATCATGAAGATTTAGCCTTGATTCTTGATAAGATGGGAATTGCTGTCAGATCAGGACAAATGTGTGCGGAGCCTTTGATGGACCGTTTTGGAGTGACAGGTATGCTTCGCGCATCATTTGCTCCTTACAATACTATGCAAGAGGCAGAGTTTTTCATAATGTCTTTGAATAAGGCTATCAAAATGCTTGTATAATATGGTTAAATCTTTGAAAGACGTACAGCAAGATATCATAGAGGACTTTTCCATTTATGATGAATGGCTTGAAAAGTATGAATATCTTATAGAATTAGGAAAGAATCTGTCTTCTTATCCTGAAAGTAAGAAGACAGATGATAAACTGATAAAAGGCTGTCAATCAAGGGTTTGGTTAGACTGGTCCTTGGATCAGCAGGGCAATCTGGTCTTTGTCGCTGATAGTGATGCTATTATTACCAAAGGAATAATTTCATTGCTGGTCAGCGTATATTCAGGAAGAACTCCAAAAGAAATCGCAGATGACGATTTTTCCTTCCTGAATAAAATCGGGCTTAAGGAGAATCTGTCACCTACCCGTGCCAATGGCCTTGTTTCAATGATAGAGACCATAAAATCAGCTGCAGCCTCTAACTTATAAAAGGAATGGACAAAGAAATACTGACAGCAGAAGACGTCAAGGAACTGGCTCCGCTGTATGAAAACGTGATATTGGCAATGAAGCAGGTTTATGATCCGGAAATTCCTGTCAATATCTATGATCTCGGGCTTATATATGAGCTTAACATTAACAAATCCAAAGAGGTGTTTGTCAAGATGACGTTCACCGCTCCAAACTGTCCTATGGCTGACGAGGTAATAGCTGAAGTGCAGCATAGCGTTCAGGATGTTCCCGGCGTGAAATCCTGTTCGATAGAACTGGTATTCGATCCGGTGTGGGATCAAAGCATGCTTTCTGATGAGGCCAGAGTCATTCTCGGATATGATATCGATTTGGATGACAATTCGTTAGAGCCATAGTGAAATGATTGATTTATATCTGTCATTGGGGTCAAACATGGGAGACCGTGCTGCGAATATCTCAGAAGCGATCAAAAGACTTGAGAAATCGTTCGGAGTCGGTTTGGAGCGTGCTTCGCATGTCATTGAAACGGAATCATGGGGCTTCGATGCTCCGGATTTCCTTAATTGCGCAGTTTTGTTCAGCCTGCCGCGCAAGAGGCAAAGTGCAGAAAGCCAAGCACTTGAGATTTTGTCCGTCGTGAAGGGAATAGAGAAGGAAATGGGCCGCAAAGAAACTCTTGAATATGACATAGATGGCAATAGAATGTATCATTCACGTACGATTGATATCGACATTCTTTATTTCGGCCGGCACAGGATAGATCTTCCACAGCTTCAGATTCCGCATCCATTGATTACGGAGCGTGAATTTGTGATGATTCCACTGTTGGAAATTGCAAAATCTTCGCTGAAGCGGGCGTTTCCCGTTTTACTGAAAGGCGAAGCCTGTCAATAACCTGATAATCTTTACGAATCTTTATCAACTTATTTTTTCATCTTTCCTAAAATGATTACTTTTGTAAGTGATTAAGAACCTGTTTTGAAATGGTTCCAAGTCAAGCTTTGTAAAGATGAGAACAACTTGATAATCTTTACCGACTTATCCAAAAATAAAGAAAATATGACACAGGACGAACTTTTCAAGGTGCTTGTCGCCCACTGCAAGGAATACGGATTCATATTCCCTTCAAGTGAAATTTATGACGGGCTTGCTGCCGTTTATGATTATGGACAAATGGGCGTAGAGCTCAAGAATAATATCAAGCAGTATTGGTGGAATGCAATGACCCGTCTGAACGAGAACATTGTCGGAATAGATTCATGCATTTTTATGCATCCTAAAATCTGGGAGGCTTCCGGTCATGTCGGTGCGTTCAACGACCCTTTGATTGACAACAAAGATTCAAAGAAACGTTATCGCGCAGATGTTCTCATTGAGGATTACCTTGCCAAAATAGAGGAAAAGATCAACAAGGAAGTTGCAAAGGGAAAGAAAAAATTCGGCGAGAGTTTTGATGAAGCACAGTTCAAGGCCACCAATCCGAATGTCCTTCGTGAGCAGGCTAAATATGATGAGGTTCATAACCGTTTCGTCAAGGCGGAGCAAGCCGGCGACTTTGCTGAATATCGTCAGATTATTATCGATTGCGGTATAGTCTGCCCTATCAGCGGAACATGCAACTGGACAGACGTCCGTCAGTTCAACCTTATGTTCAGCACATCAATGGGAAGCACATCAGATGGAGCGAACCTGATTTACCTCCGTCCCGAAACTGCCCAAGGTATCTTCGTCAACTACCTTAATGTTCAAAAGACTGGACGCATGAAGCTTCCTTTCGGAATAGCGCAGATAGGAAAAGCTTTCAGAAATGAGATTGTTGCACGTCAGTTCATATTCAGGATGAGGGAATTCGAGCAGATGGAAATGCAGTTCTTCATCAAGCCGGGAACAGAACTTGACTGGTTTGCGAAATGGAAGAAAAACCGTATGGCATGGCATGTCAATCTCGGTATGGGAGCGGAGAATTACCGTTTCCACGATCATGAGAAGCTCGCACACTATGCCAACGCCGCAACGGACATCGAGTTCAATTTCCCATTCGGTTTCAAGGAACTTGAGGGAATACATTCAAGAACGAACTTCGATCTTGGCAACCATCAGAAGTTCTCCGGCAAGAAGATTCAGTATTTCGACCCTGAATCAGGTGAAAGCTATACTCCGTATGTGATAGAGACCTCCATCGGCGTGGACCGCATGGTGCTTGCCGTTCTTTCTCATTCTTTCAAGGAGGAGCAGCTTGAAAACGGTGAAAGCCGTGTTGTCCTTTCAATTCCGGCGCCTCTTGCTCCTGTCAAGGCCGCAGTCATGCCTCTTGTCAAGAACAATGAAGAGCTTGTGAACCTCGCTCAAAGTATCATGAACGACCTTAAGTTCGAGTTCAACTGCCAGTATGACGAAAAGGATTCCATCGGAAAACGCTATCGCCGTCAGGATGCTATCGGAACACCATTCTGCATCACTGTGGACCATGATTCTCTCGAAGATCACTGCGTGACAGTCCGTGACCGTGATACAATGGAGCAGGAGCGCATCCCGATCGCCGATCTCCGTGCGCTGATTGACAGAAAGGTGAACCTCAACAATTTGCTCAGAAACCTTTAAGTCCTTCTTAAAGAACAACTTGATAAAGAATTTTTAAATCATTCCTAATCCGAAACAAGACTTGTCAAATTTGATGAAAAGAATAGGAACAATAGTGATGATAGTGGCAATCTTCCTGCCACTATCATTTTTTGCTTATGCAGGAGATGCCGATGGAAGCATTGTGGCAATGAGTTACAATATCAGGAATTCCGTATCCAAGGACGGGACAAATTCCTGGGAATACAGATATCCGGCAACAGCATTGATGATAGACGACCAGAAGCCGGATGTAATAGGCATTCAGGAGGCCGTTTCATCAACACAGATTGAGTACTTGAAGTATTCGTTTGAAAAGGTCTATAAAATAATCGGTGCAGGAAGCGAAGACGGGAAGAAAAAGGGGGAGGTTTCGGCCATAATGTATAATGTGAAAACTCTTTCTCCCGTGAAATCCGGAACGTTCTGGATTTCTGAAACTCCGGACGTGCCGAGCAAAGGATGGGATGCAACAGATTATCAAACAGCGACTTGGGCTATCTTTAAGGATAAAGCTACCGGCAGCAGGTTTCTTTTCATTACTGCAAAGTTGGACAGTGAAGGAGTTCTGTCCCGCCAGGAAGGAGTGAAAATGATCGTGGAGCAGTTGAAAGGAATCAATACGGATTCATTACCGGTCATAATGGCGGCGGACTTTAATGTCGAGCCGGGTGGCAAGGAATTTATTCCATTGAAACCGGAATATAGCGATGCGAGGACTTCTGCTGTGATCACGGATGAGATTGAATCTTTCAATGGCTGGGGAAAAATGAAAAAGACGGTGGATTATCTTTGGTACAAAGGCTTCAGCTGTACGAAATTCGAGACGATAACCAAAGCGTACTACGAGCGCAATTTCATTTCCGATCACTACCCTGTCAAGGCAGTTTTCGTTTTTTAACAGAACTATAACCAATAATTATGTCAGACGCAAAATTCAGAATTGAATCAGACCTTTTAGGATCAAGAGAAATCCCTTCCGACGCCTTGTATGGCGTGCAGACTCTCCGCGGGATAGAAAATTTCCGCATAAGTCATTTTCATCTCAATGAATACCCGCTTTACATCAAAGGACTGGCCATAACAAAAATGGGTGCAGCCATGGCCAACTATGAACTCGGCCTTCTAAAGGAAGATGTTTATAATGCGATGATGCAGGCCTGTGAAGAAATATCTGACGGAAAGTGGAATGATCAGTTTCCCGTTGACATGATACAGGGCGGCGCCGGCACGACCACCAACATGAATGCAAATGAGGTGATTGCGAACCGGGCTCTCCAGATACTGGGCCACGAGCCCGGCGAGCATAAGGTTGTGTCCCCGAATGATGATGCCAACCGCTCCCAGTCCACCAACGATGCATATCCTTGTGCTGTCCATCTCGGACTGTATTATACAAATTTTGAGCTTGTAAAGCATCTTGAGGCCCTCATTGCATCTTTCCGGGCGAAGAGCGTGGAATTCAAGGATATCTTGAAAATGGGACGCACACAGCTTGAAGATGCTGTTCCGATGACTCTTGGCCAGACTTTCGGTGCCTTTGCATCTATTCTGGAGGATGAAGTGGCAAATCTCAACAGTGCTGCCGAGGAACTGCTTGTGGTAAACATGGGCGCCACCGCAATAGGAACCGGAATATGCTCCGAGCCGGGTTATGCAGAAAAATGTGTCGCTGCCCTTTGCAAGCTTACCGGTTGGAACGTCAAGCTTGCGAGGGACCTTGTTGCCGCAACTTCAGATACATCAAGCCTTGTCGGCTATCATGGAGCCATGAAGCGGATAGCTACAAAGATGAACAAAATTTGCACCGATCTGCGTGCTCTCGCTTCAGGCCCTCGTTGTGGTCTGGGTGAATTCAATCTCCCTGCAATGCAGCCGGGATCATCCATAATGCCGGGAAAGGTCAATCCTGTCATTCCGGAAGTCATGGGGCAGATTGCATATAAGGTCATCGGCAATGACGTATGTGTTACCATGTGCAACCAGGCCGCTCAGATGGAGTTGAATGCAATGGAGCCGGTGATGGTACAGTGCTGTTTTGAGAGCGCGGAACTCCTGATGAACGGTTTTGATGCTTTGCGCACTCTATGCGTGGACGGAATTGTGGCAAACGAGGAACGTTGCCGCCAGTATGTGATGAATTCCATAGGTGTTGTTACAGCCCTCAATCCGATTATCGGGTATAAGAACTCCACGAAAATCGCCAAGGAAGCCCTTGAAACCGGCCGCGGAGTTTATGAGCTGGTTCTTGAACATGGCATTCTCACAAAGGATGAACTTGATGAAATTCTCAAGCCTGAGAATATGATAAAGCCGGTGAAACTCAATATAAAGCCACGCCGTTAGCGATATTTTTCGTAATCCGGCATTGCGATATTTGCAATAAGATCCTTGATCTGGCTATCTTCACGAGGACAAATCATCAGGACGTCGTCAGTGTCCACGACAATGAAGTTTTTAAGTCCGCTCAAGGCTACGAGCTTTTTCTTGTCGGAAGAGAACACGATGGTGTCGGAGCAGTTTCTGTTCAGGGACGGACCTGCCATTATGGCATTTCTGTCCCTGTCCATTTTTGACAGATAACCGTATAAGGACTCCCAGTTGCCGATATCGTGCCAGTCAAAGGTGGATGGATAAACCCAGGCTTTCGATGTCTTTTCCATAACGGCATAGTCAATGGAAATCTTCGAAATGCTTGAATAAATCCGTTCTATGAAAGGAGAATTGTTATGGGTGTCAAGGTCAGTCTCCCATCCGCAGAAAAGGCTTTTGACCTCAGGCATATACTTTTCCAGTTCTTCTCTGATGGCCTGGGCGCGCCAAACGAAAATACCCGAATTCCAGTAGAATTCTCCGCTTTGTATGAATACTTTTGCGAGTTCTGCGTCCGGTTTTTCCGTGAATGTTTTCACTTTTATCGGTTGGCCCTCTTCACGGCTCTGTCCATAAACCACTTGTATATAGCCGAAGTTTGTGTCCGGCCTGGTCGGAACTATACCCAAAGTTATCAGTGCGTCGGTTTGAGATGCGTAATTCAGGGCATTTACTATCGTATCACGGAATATGTCCTCTTTAAGAATGATATGGTCCGCCGGGGTTGCGATCATGACCGCATCCGGATCGCGTTGGAGAAGGGTATATGCCGCCAGAGCGATACATGGTGCTGTGTTCCTGCTATAAGGTTCGTATATGAAATTCTCTTCAAGAATCTCAGGCAGTTCTTCTTTGGCGAGTCTTTCATACCTTGATTGAGTGACGACAACAATGTGGTCGTCCGGAATGATGCCGGCGAAACGTTCATATGCCAGTCTCAAAAAGGATTTTCCTGTTCTGGACAGCGGAAGGAACTGCTTCGGCTTGGCTTCACGGCTCACTGGCCAGAATCTTGATCCGATTCCTCCGGCCATGATTACACAATAGCAATGGTTATTCATCAATTCTGTGGTTAGTTTTCAAAACTGGTTCTAAGTATATATCGGAACATAAGCTTCCGGGAAGAAGGATATGCTCGTTTTTTCTCCTTCAAAAATCACGCTTATGACATCAAAGAAGACTTCAATATCACTCGAAATTTCTTTTTTTCTTACAGAATGCAAATACAGCTGTGCTGCTTTTGCGATTTTCATCTGTTTGCGGTAGCCGACATTCTCTTCGGGATTGGCGGAAACCGGAGCCACGCGGCTTTTCACCTCAACGAAATGCAGCCCGTCCTTGTTCAGAGAAACAATGTCAATCTCGTAATGTCCGCAACGCCAGTTGCGTTCGATGATTGCATATCCTTTTTCAACTAAGAAAGAGCAGGCAAGTTCTTCTCCCATTTTTCCCAGTTTCATTCTGGAGTTATTCATAGTTTATGTTCAAACCTGTTGGTTATCAGTTTATTTCAACGATTGTCACACCGCTGCCCCCGAGCTGGATGTGTTCGGCGTGGCATGTGACCCCGGGGATGGTCCTTAAGTATTTCTGAATCTCTTCTCTCAACACGCCCGTTCCTTTTCCGTGAATGATTCTGACCGTGCTCATTCCAAGCATCATAGCGTCATCTATGTAATGGGTCACGATGTCGAGGGCGTCTCCGAGCCTTTCTCCGCGGACGTCAATCTCTGTCTTGAATTTCAGTTTTCTGTCAGTTATGGCAGTGTCTACAACCTGCCTTGCGGGCGGTGAAACCTGCTTGACAGCGGCCTTGAATTCATTGGACGATATGCGCTCCACCTTGTCCATCGCCATTTTCGAACTTATGTTGCCAATGATGATGGTGACGGCTTTGGCAGACACTTTCGACACTTCTCCAACCATCCCGTTGTCTTTTATGCGCACCTTCTCCCCTACCTTCAACGGAGCGGACCTGAAAGCTTCAAGTCTTCTTTCTTCTTCTTCGCGCTGTTGCAATTCGGCTTTCCCGTCGGAACCGGCTCTCCTGGCCTTCTTCAAGCGTTCTTTTTCCTGACGTTTACCAAGCTGTTCGAGCTTGTCCTCGATGTATTTGTCACGTGTGTTCTGCTGTTTGGTTTTCCTTTCTTCAAGCGCAGCCATGAATCCTTGAAGCTCCTTGCGCGCTTCTTGAGTCTGGCTCTTTTCCGCCTGGGCTTCCTTTATGGTGCGGATGGTTGTTTCCACCTGCTTGTTCGCACCCCTGACAATCTCTTCGGCCTCCTTTTTCGCCTCGGCGATAATCTCCTTCCTTTGCTGCTGTATGGTTTGAAGTTCTTTCTGGTACTTGTCCGTCAAACCTTCGAGTGTCTTGTCGGCGACTTTCACCTTTTGAAGCTTCTGGTCGAGCACCCTGCGGTTCCTTGCAATCTGCCTCAGGTTTCTTTCGATGTCGACAAAGTCTTCGCCGGCACGCTCCTCGGCATCTTTTACTATGCTCTCCGGAAGCCCCATTTTCCTTGCCAGCTCAAATGCGAAGGAATTGCCGGGCAGTCCCATTTCCAACTGGAATAAAGGTGCTATGTTTTTTGCGTCGAAGAGCATGGCTCCGTTTGTCACTCCGTTTTCACTGGAAGCGGCGTATAGTTTCAGATTCGTGTAATGCGTCGTGATGATGCCGTATACGCCTCTTCTGTCAAGTTCATGCAGGATGGCTTCCGCAATGGCGCCACCGGCGGCAGGCTCCGTTCCTGATCCGAATTCGTCTATGAGGACGAGCGTTCTTTCATCTGCATAAGACAGCATGTCGCTCATATCCTTCAGGAACGAACTGTATGTGGAAAGATCATTGTCTATGGACTGGTCGTCGCCGATATTCACCATTATTCGTTCGAACACGGGAAATTCCGATGTTTCTGAAGACGGGATCAGCATTCCCCATTGGAACATATATTGGAGCAGACCGGCCGTTTTCAAGCATACGGATTTGCCTCCGGCATTGGGACCTGATATGACCAGAATATGTTTCTCCGCTGAAAGCTTCATTGTCAGAGGGACAATCTGCTTCCCCTCTTTTTTCAAGGCCCGTTCAAGGAGAGGGTGCCTGGCTTTACGCAGCACGAGTGTTCCGTCTGAAGAGATGACAGGCATTCCGGCAATAATATCCAGTGCGGCCTGGGCTTTTGCCAGGATGAAGTCCATTTCTCCCAAAATGCCAGCTGTGTCCATCAAGTCGGGAATGAACGGCCTGACGAATTCGCTGAATTCAGAGAGAATCCTGAATATTTCACGCGTTTCCTCGAAATGCAGTTCGCTGATTTCATTTTCCATCTCGACAATTTCTGCCGGCTCGATGAAAATGGTCTTTCCAGAAGCGGACTCGTCGTAAACGAATCCTGAAATTTTCCTTTTGTTTGCTGCGGAAACCGGGATAAGCAATTTCCCGTCGCGGACCGCGACGGTGGCGTCGCTGTCAATGATTCCGTCTTCCTGGGCTTTATGAAGGAGGGCGTTCGCTTTCCGTGAAATCCCCGTTTCCTTGTCTTTCAAACTTTTACGGATAGAATACAGCTCGTCGGAAGCTGTGTCCTTGATGTCCCCGTACTTATCGATGATCGTGTCGATTCTTTTCTGGATGTCGGGATAGGATGAAAGTTTGGATGACATCCTTTTGAGATTGGGATAAACATCATCCTTGATACCCGAGAAGAATCCGCAGATCTTTCTGGAAGTATCAATCATTGTTTTCAACTTTCCCAGGGACAGAACGTCTATGTTGCTTCCACTTTTGAGCAGCGGCTTCAAGAAAGGGAGGCTGTCGATATAGCCGGTGGTCGGGAACGTGTCCTCGAACATGACTATCAGGCGCATCTCGTCCGTTAACAGCAAGCGCTGCCGGATGGTATCTCTGCTTGTCGAAAACTGCTCGGATGCGGCTCTGTCCGCAGCATAATCGGTGCTGCAATGGTCAGACACCATTTTTCTGATACGGTCGAAGCCGATTTTTTCTTCCAGTCTTGAGTCTGCTGATTTCATTTGCCCTCCTCCTCTTCTATGCCGTTCTCGCGCAAAAGGTTCTGTATCTCGTAGCTTGACTCCAACGTCTTGATAACCCCTCTGTTAACGAAAGAGATTGTTCCGGTTTCTTCAGAAACGACGATGACTGATGCATCGCTTTCTTCCGTGATGCCGATGGCGGCTTTGTGACGCATTCCGTAATGTGCCGGAATATCCGACCTTTCCGTTATCGGCAGAGTACATCTTGACGCCACAATCCTGTCCCCGGATATGATCATGGCGCCATCATGAAGCGGTGAATTTTTGAAAAACAGGTTGAGAATGAGCCTTCGGCTTACCAAAGCGTCTATGACGTCTCCCGTTTCTATGATCTGCTGCAACGGATTCTGTCCCGGGAACACAATCAGTGCGCCGACTTTCTCCATGCTCATGACCTTGCACGCCTCCGCGATTTCAACGGCAGTCTTGTCATCGACATTCTTTGTCTTGGATCCGATGAAATTCTTCAGCAGGATCTTCCACCGCGCGGAACTGCCCCCCAGCTTGATGAGCAAATGCCTGATTTCCGGTTGGAATATGATGAGCAGCGCAAGGATACCGACATCGAAAATCACGTTCATCAAGGATGTCATCAGCCTCATGTTCAATGCCCCGACGACGACCCTGACGACGAAGAGCAGAAGGATTGCGAGGAAAATATTCATGGCCGACGATCCTCTGATCCATCTGAAAACGGCATAGAAAATCACTGCGACCATCAGGATGTCCAAGATGTCCGCCAGCGATAAATCTATGAAGCCGAAAATATCCAACAGCATGATGCACAAAGTTACAAAGATATTTTCATATAAGATAACCACTGTTGGAAAACAATGAAAGCTTGTTGATAAATAAATGTAAATCAAATGATTGTAAATTGAAAAATAATTCTTATATTTGCAGCCCGCCAAAGTGGGCGGAATTACGTAAAGTATTTATAAACAATTAATTAAACAAACCAATGCCAGGATTAATTGGAAAGAAAATCGGAATGACATCCGTTTTCGGTGCTGATGGTAAGAACATACCATGCACCGTTATTGAGGCTGGTCCTTGCGTTGTCACACAGGTTCGTACAGTTGAGAAAGACGGTTATTCAGCTGTTCAGCTTGCCTATGACGAAAAGAAAGAAAAGCAGACCACCGCGGCCCTGAAGGGCCATTTTGACAAAGCCGGCACAACCCCGAAGAAGAAGCTCGTCGAGTTTGAGAACGACTTCCCGGGAGAGTTGAAGCTCGGTGACGTCATCACAGTAGCCGACATTGACGTGGAGAACACTCCTTTCGTTGACGTGGTCGGTACATCTAAGGGTAAGGGTTTCCAGGGAGTTGTACACCGCTATCACTTCCAGGGAGTCGGCGGCAAGACCCACGGTCAGCACAACAGACTCCGTCACCCCGGTTCTATGGGTGCATCTTCATGGCCTTCACGCGTATTCCCGGGAATGCGTATGGGCGGACACATGGGAAATGAGAGAGTGAAGGTGTTCAATCTCAAGATCGTCAAGGTCATCCCTGAGCACAATCTTCTCGTTGTTAAGGGTTCCGTTCCAGGAGCCAAGGGTTCTTATGTAATTATTGAGGCTTAAGAGTATGGAATTAGCAGTTTTGAAAATTGACGGATCAGAATCCGGAAAGAAGGTGGTTCTCCCAGAGAACGTATTCGGAGTAACCCCGAACGACCACGCTATCTATCTCGATGTCGTTCAGTATCTTGCAAACCAGCGTCAGGGCACAGCCAAGACAAAGGACCGCAGCGAAGTCGCTTACAGCACCAAGAAGCTCGGTCGTCAGAAAGGCGGCGGCGGTGCACGTCACGGTTCCCTCAAGGCCAACATCTTCGTCGGTGGCGGCCGCGTGTTCGGACCGGTTCCGCGTTGCTACAGGACCAAGTTGAACAAGAAGGTGAAGAGCCTCGCGCGCGTTTCAGCGCTTTCAACAAAAGCACAGGAGAATGCTGTAATCCTTGTCGAGCCTTTCGCCATGGAAGCTCCTAAGACCAAGGAATTCGCACAGATTCTGAGCAACATCAAGGCTGGTGACAGAAAGGTCCTCGTCGTTCTTCCTGAGAATTCAAAGAACATTTTCCTTTCATCCCGTAATCTTGAATGGGCGAAGGTTATCACAGTTGACGAAATCAACACCTACGCAATCATGAATGCAAATTCACTCGTACTTGTTGACGGCGTACAGGATATCCTCGCAGCAAGAGTTAAGTAAGACCCTTAATAGAAACCTAAGATGGGAATTTTAATTAAGCCAATCGTAACAGAGAAGCTGACGGATCAGGGCGAGAAATTGAACCGTTACGGCTTTATCGTAGACCGTAAAGCCAACAAGCTTCAGATAAAGGCAGCAGTCGAGCAGATGTACAATGTAACCGTCGCTGATGTCAATACAGCCAACTATCACGGAAAGAGGAAGTCACGCTTCACTAAAGCAGGTCTTCTCCGTGGACGTATGAATCATTTCAAGAAAGCTTACATCACTCTTGCAGGTGACGATAAGATTGATTTCTATGCTAATATTTAAGGAGGGTTAGACAATGGCAGTAAGAAAGTTCAAACCAGTAACTCCTGGTCAGAGAAACAAAGCGATCAGTTCATTTGAAGAGATCACTACCAACAAACCTCAGAAATCATTGTTGGAACCTCTTAAGAGCACAGGCGGACGTAACAACACCGGTCAGATGACCGTTCGTTACATCGGTGGCGGCCACAAGAGAATGTACCGTATCATCGATTTCCTCCGCGACAAGGATGAGTGCACAGCTACAGTTCTGACAGTCGAATACGATCCGAACCGTTCAGCGCGCATCGCTCTCGTTCAGTATGAAGACGGCGAGAAGAGATATATCATCGCCCCTAACGGAATCAAGGTAGGACAGATTATCGCTTCCGGAAAAGGAGTCGCTCCTGAAATCGGAAACGCTCTTCCTCTCAGTGACATTCCTGTAGGTACCCTTGTTCACAATATCGAGCTTCGTCCTGGTCAAGGTGCCGCCATGGCACGTTCAGCCGGTACGTTCGCACAGCTCGCAGCACGTGAAGGCAACTATGCAGTTCTCCGTCTCCCTTCAGGTGAGACCAGAATGGTTTCAGTAGCCTGCCGCGCAACCATCGGTACAGTATCCAATCCTGATCACAATTTGGAGTCTTTCGGAAAGTCCGGCCGCAGCCGTTGGCTTGGACGCCGTCCTCACAACCGTGGTGTTGTAATGAACCCTGTCGATCACCCTATGGGTGGTGGTGAAGGACGCGCTTCCGGAGGTCACCCTCGTTCACGCAAGGGTCTTCCTGCAAAGGGATACAAGACACGTAACCCTAAGGCAGCTTCAAATATGTTCATCATTGAAAGAAGAAAGAAATAATAGGAATTAAACTTAGAGATTATGAGTCGTTCATTAAGAAAAGGTCCATACATCCAGGAAGCTCTGGAGAAGAAGGTTCTTGCTATGAATGAAGGTAGCAAGAAGAAAGAGGTGGTCAAGACTTGGTCTCGCGCCAGCATGATTTCACCTGACTTCATCGGCCATACTATTGCAGTTCATAATGGAAACAAGTTCATTCCTGTTTATGTAACTGAGCAGATGGTAGGTCACAAACTCGGCGAATTCGCCCCTACACGCACATTTAGAGGTCATTCAGGTAACAATAAGTAATCATGGGAAAGCGTAAAAGACTTATGGCAGAAAGCCTCAAGGAGGCCAAGAAGGTTACAGCTATTGCCAAGCTGAATGATGTCCCTACTTCACCTCGCAAGATGCGTCTCGTCGCAGACACAGTAAGAGGAGTTGAGGTTAACCGCGCTCTCGATCTTTTGAAGTTCTCCAAGAGAGAGGCTTCAATCCGTCTTGAGAAACTTCTCCGCAGCGCCATCGCCAACTGGGAAGCCAAGAATCCTGAGCAGAGCAAAGAATTGGACAATGGTAACGTATATGTTAAGACCATCATGGTTGACGAAGGTCGTACACTGAAGCGCATCCGTCCTTGCCCACAGGGTAGGGCCGGTCGTATCCGCAAGCGTTCCAACCACGTTACTATCGTTCTTGACGTTAAACCAACAGCAGCAGTAGAGGAGTAATATTATGGGACAGAAAACTAATCCTATCAGCAACAGAATCGGTATCACCCGTGGTTGGGACTCTAACTGGTGTGGTGGTAACTATGCAGAGAAGATCGCAGAAGACTTCGAGATTCGTAAATATTTGAGCAGCCGTCTCGCAAAGGCAAGCCTTTCCAAGATTGTCATCGAGAGGACTCTCAAACTCATCACTGTCACCATCAACGCGGCACGTCCGGGTGTTATCATCGGAAAGGGTGGAGCAGAGGTTGACAAACTCAAGGAAGAGCTCAAGAAAGTCACCAAGAAGGATGTTCAGATCAACATTTTCGAGGTCAAGCGTCCGGAGGTGGATGCTCATATCGTAGCAGACAGCATTGCACGTCAGATTGAAGGCCGCGTTTCTTACAGACGCGCCATCAAGATGGCTGTCGCCAACACTATGAGAGTCGGTGCAGAGGGTATCAAGGTTCAGATCAGCGGCCGCGTAGGTGGTGCTGAAATGGCCCGCAGCGAAATGTTCAAGGAAGGCCGTACACCTCTCCATACATTCCGTGCCGATATCGACTATGCACTCGCAGTGGCAAACACCAAGGTCGGCTGCCTCGGTATCAAGGTTTGGATCTGCAACGGTGAGCGCTATGGCAAGCAGGATCTTACTCCTAATGCCGGTATAGCCGCCAACCAGGCTGCGGCAAACGGTCGTAATGACCGTGGTGGCCGCGGTGACCGTGGCTCCCGTCGCGGTGGTGACCGTCGTCCTCGCAGAGACAACAACCAGAAGTAATCCCCATAGCGGATATTATATGATTCAGCCGGAACGTCACTGTCCCGGCTGTTTTTTTTCATCTCTTCCCAGAGCCTCGTGGATGCGGGAGGCGAGGGCGGGGCCGACAAGTCTGGCAACGTCTTCGACAGGAGCGGCGGCGATGCGTGCCACGCTGCCGAAATGCAGCATCAGGCGTTGCTCTGTCTTCTCTCCGACCCCGGGGATATCGTTCAATGCGGAGTGGATCTGGGCCTTGCTGCGAAGATTCCGATGGAAGGTGATGCCGAACCTGTGGGCTTCATCGCGGATGTGGGTGACGACCCGGAAGGCTTGTGAATTCCTGTCCAGGAACAAAGGGTACGGGTCGTTGATGCGGATGATCTCCTCCATCCTTTCCGCCAGGCCGACGATGGTAAGTCTGTCCTGAATGCCCAGCTCACAAAGGGCCTGCCAAGCAAAATTCAGCTGTCCCTTTCCACCGTCTATGACTATCAGCTGCGGCAGATCATCCGGATTTTCCGCCAGCATACGGGAATAGCGTCGGTTCACAATTTCTTTCATGGAGGCGTAATCGTTCGCACCGACGACCGTTTTTATCTTGAATTTGCGGTAATCCTTCTTTGACGGCTCCCCATTGCGGAAAACGACGCATGCGGCCACTGGATTGGTGCCTTGGATATTCGAGTTGTCGAAGCATTCGATGTGGACGGGTGCCACTTCCATTCCGAGCGCCTTGCGCAATTCCTCGACTACAGCGGCCTTGAATGCATCGGGGTCTGTGTGCTCGCGCTGCTTGATGGAGTTGAACTGAAACTCCTTGGCGTTCTTTGCGCTGAGCGACAGAAGAGCGAGTTTGTCACCCTTTACAGGAATTTTGAACTCGACTCCTGGTATCTCCACGTCCGGCAGGAACGGGACGATGATTTCTTTTGAAAGCTTTCCGAACTTGGACTCGATTTCGGCGATGAAGCTGCTCAAAACCGATTCTTGCTCTTCCTCAATGTTCATTCTGAAGCCGAGGTTCAGCGACTGTACGATGGAGCCGCCGCGAATGCGGAGAAAATTGCCGAAGGCCTCGTTGGCGTCGAAGACGAGAGAGAAGACGTCTGCGTCAGTGTCACGCGCCGCGCTGATGATGGAATGGGCGTAATGCCTCTCCAGGCTGTCCATTTTGTCTTTATAAACCTGGGCGGACTCAAAGTCCAGCCTTTCCGCTGCGGCGGCCATACGGGCCTTGTAATCACGGATGATTTCATTTGCTCCGCCTTTAAGAAGCGCAACGATTTCTTCTATGTAGCCCCCGTATTCTTCCGTTGAGACAGCTCCTGTGCAGCACCCCCTGCATTTGCCGATGTGAAAGTCCAGGCAGGGCCGCACCTTACCTCGCAATATGCTGTCTGAGTCAATCTTGAGTTTGCAGCTGCGGACGGGGTAGTTCGAGTTGAAAAAATCCATCAGGTTACGCGCATGAACGACTGAACTGTACGGACCGAAATACTTGGATCCGTTCTGAATGATGCGGCGTGTCAGGAATACTCTCGGATACGGGTCCGAAGTCACGCAGATCCACGGGTAAGTTTTGGAGTCCTTCAGCAGGATGTTGTATTTTGGCTTGTACTGCTTGATCAGATTGTTCTCCAGAAGCAGGGCGTCGGCCTCCGTGTCAACCACGGAATACTGAACGTCGGCTATTTTTGAAACAAGGATGCGTGTTTTTGTGTTCAGGCGCTCCGGAGGCACGAAATACTGATGCACGCGCTTGAAGAGATCCTTGGCCTTGCCGACATATATTACGATTCCCTCGGAGTCATAGTATCTGTAAACTCCGGGGGAATGCGGTAACAGTTCTATTTTTTCTTTAACGTCCACTATTTTGCTACAGCGGCGGCCACGGCGTTTTCAAGCTCCTTGCCATACAGGTCACGCTTAAGGATCGTCCCGTCGGGACCGAACAGGATTACGTGAGGAATGCCGTCGATTCCATAAAGCTCTGTCGGCTCCTTCTTTCCATTGTTAATCTGGTTCCAGTTAATACCGTAAGCGGCGGCGGTGTCTATGGTATTGCGCCAGCTCATCTGTCTGCTTTCTTCCCAAACAGCTATGCTGAGAACATCAAAATTGTCGCCGTGGTATTTTTCGTATACGTTTTTTAGATTGGGAATCTCTCTCTTGCATGGTACGCACCAAGGTGACCAGAAATCGACCAGCATGTATTTGCCCTTTCCAACATAGTCAGAAAGGCTGACTTTCTGATAGATAGGGTTGCCTTCCGGGTCAACGCCGGAAACATGGTCAACGGTGAAGTTGACGAACGGCTTTCCCTCTCCTGTCAATATTACTGTGTTGATATTCTCTTTCACGGCCTTCACGAAGCTGCTTTCCTGCAGTTCGTCGCTGAGGCATCCGATAGCTTCTGCAAGCGCTTCCGGTTCTGCGTAATGGCTGCATTCCTCCAAAGCGTAGAGCGCTACTGAATCCTTTGGATTCTTTCTCATGGTTTCAAGGCTGACCTCGACGATTTTGTTGATGGCGATTTCTTCTGCGGCCGCTTTGTCTTCGGCAGCATAGTACTCCTCCATAATTTTTTCTATTTCACCTTCATAAACGGCCAGTTTTTCCTGGTTTGTCATTTTGTGCCCGCACGAAACGGCGGCGATTGCAGCAGCGGCAAAAATTAGGATTCTTTTCATCTTATTAGTAGTTTAATCTTTATCAACTTATTCCAAACAGGTTCGAATATATGGCGAAGATAAGAAAAAAGGTTCTTAGTTTCACATAATTCCGTATATTAGCCCAATTAAATGATATACTATGCCGACCATCAACAGTAAATTCGATAAAGTCTTCAATGCATTTGTCCTCGCTGGCATGTTCCTGGCCATATTGTTCACGACGGTTTCCGGTTTTATTGAAGCGGATTCCGGCAGAGCAAGTCTCTTGATCGCCGCATTCGGCTCTTTGATGGGAATATTATGCGTCCTGTGTTCGGCCAACGGAAAGATATTCACTTTCCTTTTCGGTGTCTTTGACGTTTCAATATATGCCGGCATTTGCTTTTTCAACTGGAAAAACGGCGGAGCCGGGCTCGGCAATGCTCTTATCAACGGCTTGTATTTTCTCCCGATGCAGTTTTATGGTTTCTTCCAGTGGAAAAAACGAGGGGCAGATTCCGAACACGGGCTGAAAGCGAGGCGTTTCACGCCCAAGCAGTATGCCATGTTCTCCATGATTTTCCTTGCGGGAACCATAGTCGCATACTTTATTCTTGCAGCATTCGACAAAGATGTATCCGCCGGATTCTTGAAAGTGGCGGTGCTGATGGACGCCATATCTATGGTATGCAATTTTATCGGACAGTTCCTGCTGTCCTCTGCATATATGGAACAATGGATATTCTGGATAATAGTCAACGTTTCCTCCACTGTCATGTGGGTGATTTCATTCAAGGAGATGGGTGACACATATTCGGCCATTTACGCATTCAAATACTTTTTCTATCTCTTGAATTCAATCAATGGTCTGAGAATCTGGATCGGCTTAAGTAAAGGGACGGAGAGTTTGGATAATTGATTTTTTTTTCGTTTCTTTGTGAAGTATTCGTGCGTCTGTCAGGATATATATCCTGCCGGGCGTGAAAGCAGAAGACAGTGTAAATTAAAACATAAACTAAATCCCAATTATTATGCAGTACGAGGAAATCGTAACAAAAGTTAAGGAGATTATCGTAGATAAACTTGGCGTTGAGGCTTCTGAAGTCACAGAAACAGCCAATTTCACAAATGATCTCGGAGCTGACTCTCTTGATACTGTCGAACTTCTTATGGAGTTTGAAAGAGTTTTCGGAATCAAGATACCTGATGAGGAAACAAGCGCTATCGCCACTGTTCAGGATGCAATAGACAAAGTCAAGGAAAAAGTCGCTGAAAAGGAATAATTTCCTTATTTCCAAGTAAAATCAAACGGCCTCCCGGTTCCGGGGGGCCGTTTCTATAGGTATACGCTGTACGCTATCTGTTCTTTGGAAGGGCGTAAATTATTTTCAACATCGGCACTCTTCCGTTTTTTGCTTCCGGACCGTTGAGACGCGCTTTGAAATAGCGGTCCTTGTCCATTTCTATTGTGGTTTTTGTCGTCGTGGACGAAGAACTCGAACTGTTCATCATCTGAGACAAATAATACATGTTCATATAGTTGGAGTACCCATATCCACCATATCCTCCGTAGCCATATCCTCCATATCCATATCCGTATCCGCCGTACCCGTAACCTCCATATCCACCATATCCTCCATAGCCGTAGAGGTTGTTCATATACTGCGACATCATCAAAGCGGAATAGTAATCATTCATACTGCTGCTGTTGTCGTTCTCAATCTTCGTGGTCTCTGTACTCATTATCAGAGTCCAGATATCATAGTTTGAGACTTTAGTGCTGTCTTTCATGTTAAGAAGCTGCTGTACGTGATATGTTATGTCCGGAGCGTACTGCATGGTGGATCTGTTGATGTCACCGGGGTTCTCGTTTTCTGACGTCACGTCCGTGATGGAAGCATAAGAAACGTATTTGCTGCCATCCTCCGCCGTCCCCCGGATCTTGCAGGTCGGATTCAAGTAATCGGGATATTGGTACATCAGTTTGTAATCTTCCGGAAACTCGAACGGAAGGATCAGGCTTGCTCTGGCGATGACCGCCTCTTCCGGGCGCCCTTGTTTTCCGACCTCTGTCTTGATTTTTTCCAGAATCTCTTTTGCGGAGAAGACGGCTTTCAAGCCTCCGCCCCCTTCTATCATAATATTCTCCCCGGCTTTTCCTTCCCGTGGCCTTGTCTCGTGCGATGTGGCATTGAAACAGTACAACGGGAACTCAATGGTGGTATATCCCATTTTCTGCTGTGCATTGACCAGTGAATCCACGTCAAACATATATGAAGGGCTGAGCATGAATATGAACGAGGTGTCCTTTCGCACGCCTTTATACTCGGCGGAGAAGGACAGCTTGGCAAAATCTTTGGTAATGTAGCCCTGCGACGTGTTGAGCCCCAACTGGAGCTGGAACATGTTGATTCGTCCTCCTATCCCTTCGGGAGCGTCCGTGTCGATATATATGCCAGGGAATTTATTCAGATACGTTTTCATGTCCTTCATGTCCGACATGGTCATGGACAAATACTTTTCTCCGAATTCCTTGCTGAAATTGAAAGAAAGGGAGTCCTTTCCATTGTAGACCGGGGTGCCGTCAGTGATTCTCGCCTGTTTGTGGGCGACCGGGGCGTTGAGGTCGCTCATGTTGAAATCCATGCTTTCGGACAACTCGTATACGTTTACGTTCTGAAGGATGAATTCTTCCCTGCTGTCAGCGAAATTTGTCGTGTCGTGCGCTGCTGAAAAATGGAAGTACTTCAGTTTCGGATTCTTTCCGAAGTCAATGGAGTCGTTGAGGGGCACAAGGGACATCGCGCATCCTCTGGTCGTAAGCCCGAACTCTTCATCCCTTATGGCGCCGATGGTGATACGGGTGTTTGAAAATCCGGAAAGGCTGTCCAGCATTTTCATGTCAATGTCGGTCAGCGGGAATTCCGCAGAATAGATGTCGTACAACTGTGAACCGGGAATGAGGTTGCCCCCAATTCCAAAACTTTCCTTAACGCATGAAAGGCAGCAGAGACTGATAAGAGACGCAGCAAGCAAGCCGCCGGTTATGCTCTTGAATCGTGAAATCATTTTTTACAAATTGTCATAAAAATCATCGTACTCATCGACATAGTTGCCGTTTCTTAGCGATTCTTCGCTGAAAGGCAGTATCGGGAGCCCGATCTCCTTACAATAGGAAACTACGCTTTCGTCGACGTCGGCAGAACCAAGAATGATGCCGTCTGAATACCGTGAGGCTGTTTTCGCAAGATTTATGCCATCAGGCCGGTCAAGGAGCGACACGTCTTCTTCGGTCACTCCGCCGAAAAGAAGCGCCTTCCGGAATTTGTCTCCGAATGATTCGGCCGGAGTGTCGTTGTACAATGACAGAACGACCTTGCTGTTTGAAAAAATAGGGTCGTCCTTATAGCATTTTTTCAAGTAGAGAGGCAGGACATGGGTGATCCAACCCTGACAATGGATGATATCCGGCGCCCAGCGTAGCTTTTTCACCGTTTCAAGAACACCGCGGGCGAAAAAGATGGCGCGTTCACCATTGTCTTCGAAGAACATACCCTTTTCATCGAAGAAAGTCTGTTTCCTTTTGAAATAATCCTCGTTGTCGATGAAATACACTTGGATACGTGCCGACGAAATGGATGCCACCTTGATGATAAGGGGTCTGTCCACGTCTCCGATGATGATGTTCATCCCGGAAAGCCTTATCACTTCATGCAACTGGTTCTTGCGCTCGTTGATGCAGCCGTACCGAGGCATGAACGAACGTATCTCTCTTTTTTTCT
>R27__coassemble_542_pt1 | contig 23181 bp, 24 predicted proteins | sample R27__metabat2_high_PE_015 | metagenome-assembled genome bin R27 | reverse complement strand
TACGGTACAAATATAAACAAAAATATCTAAACAAAGCGAAATAAATAGAAAAATAAGCAGGCGGGGTTGGTGATATAATAGGCTGAATGATAAGATTTTGTTGGAAATATGGGGTGGTTTGTTGGAAATGGTTGGAGGGGGCGGTGTTTATTCTTCGTGAACACCAAGACTGGCGAGAAGTCAGGCGAAATGATGGCAATTGCGAAACTCTAACAGGGGCTCACAAACCACACTTAACCTAAACCGACGCCAAACCGAACGCAATCAAGCTTGCTTGAATTGCTGAGGTGCGAAGGAGGAAAAGATGCAAAGCATCTTAAACCTAACCTATGAATCGGCCCCGTCCTGCAGCGATGCACGATGGGGCTCTTTCGTAAAACTTCATCACCATGACTCCAGAAAACATCATCCAGCTCATATCGCTCCTTCTCGGTGGCGGCGGTCTCATTGCCCTCTTTCTCATAACAGAGCGCAAGACCAAAGCCCAGATGGAGAACACTGCCCAGGCAATAGCCGAGTGGCAAAAGATTGTAGAGCGCAGCCATAAGGACCTCGAAGAGGAGAAGGCCAGGGCCAAAGACTTCCAGGATCTCTACATGGTCCAGTTCGACATCAACACCAAGCTTCGCAAGGAACTTGATGAGAAGAACACCAAGATTGCCGTCCTCTCTCTCCTGCGCTGCCGCAAACTCAAGTGCATTGACCGAGAGCCGCCCTACGGCTCCGAAGTAGAAAAGGAGGCGGCCAATGAACAGTAACGACCAGATCAGCCGGAACTTCTGCTATTCCGAGTTCACGACCAGCAAGATTGCCGAAGGGTTTCACATCGACAACAGCATCCCCTCCGAGTTCGTCAGTCTGAACATCAGGGCACTTGTCACACTGCTTCTCCAGCCGCTTCGCACCGCCTGTGGCCATGCATTGAAGATCAACTCAGGCTACCGCTGTAAGAAGCTCAACAGCCTTGTTGGAGGCTCCGACAACAGCCAGCACATGAAGGGTCAGGCAGCAGACATCGCAAGCGACGCCCCAATCCGCCTTGCCGGGCTCGTGATTGACAAAGGCCTTGACTTCGACCAGATGATCCTGTACCCGAACTTCATCCACCTCAGCTACACTCTCGAACGGCCGAACCGCAAACAGATACTCTACAACAAAGACTACCACGGACCTAAACTCTAATCACCATGCAAAACCAAGAAGAATCCCTCCTCTACGGCCTGAGGCTCATCACCAGAGTCCTCGGCGTTCTGCTCCTGTTCAATATCGTCAACGGCGTGGGAACAGTAGTCAACGAATACAAGAACTCCCGCCATCCCAACGTGAAAGTCCAGACCGACACCACCGTCATCCACGACACCATCTACATCGACAAGCCAGTCCTTCAGAAGGTGGCAGTGACCGATACACTGCGGCTACCGGTACTCACCAGAGACACCCTCATGCTTCATGACACGGTCCTCGTCCATCTGCCGATAGAACAACGCCAATACGGAGACCCTCGCTACACCGCCTGGGTCTCCGGCTATCGGCCACAACTCGACAGCATCCAGATCTACCAGCGCACCGAATACATCACCAAAGAAATAACCCCGATCCAGAAGCCCAAGCGCTGGGGCATAGGCATTCAAGCCGGGTATGGAGTTGCGCTGCATAATGGACAGATTCAACCAGCGCCATACATTGGATTGGGGCTATCTTATTCACTAATCTGCTGGTAGTTCGAATTACAAATCACTAATTATTAACTCATTGTTTTGCACAATTCACTGCTAAAATATGAGGAATACAGCCAAAAAAGTCCCATAGTCGGCGATTTTCACTATCTTTGCATGTCAGATGAAGGAGATGCGGATTTTGACCGTATCAAACCAAAGTCCGTGCAACAAAACAACTTCACATTTTTATGCTTGTTATGAGGTTGATAATAGGATTTTTTCACAAGTTTTGTTGCATATCTGTTGCACGAGCACTTTGAAACACAAACCAAATTATTGATTATTAAATAGATATGGCCGATTCTAATTTCATAGACTACGTCAAGATATACTGTGCGTCGGGGCACGGCGGAGCAGGTTCCACACATTTGTACAGGGCCAAGTATGTCCCGAAGGGAGGTCCGGACGGTGGAGACGGCGGCCGGGGAGGTCACATCATCCTCAAGGCGAACCCTCAGTTCTGGACGCTTATCCATCTGAAGTACCGCAAGCATGTGAAGGCTGAGGACGGAGGCAAGGGTGAAGGCGGCTTGCGGCACGGAAAGAACGGCAGTGACATCATCCTTGACGTTCCGACAGGCACTGTTGTCAAAGACGCTGAAACCGGAGAGGTCATTGGAGAGCTCATCGAAGCCGGACAGGAAATGATTCTCTGCAAGGGAGGCCGCGGCGGCTGGGGCAATGACCATTTCAAGACTGCCACACTTCAGACACCGAGATTCTCGCAGCCTGGTGAGGAAGGAGAGGAAGGCTGGTTCATCCTTGAGTTGAAGCTCCTCGCCGATGTCGGTCTCGTAGGCTTCCCTAATGCAGGAAAATCCACGCTTCTCGCCACCATCACTTCCGCCAAGCCTAAAATCGCCAATTACGCTTTCACTACTCTCGAACCAAATTTGGGAATCGTGCAATACTATGACGGACAATCATTTGTTATGGCGGACATCCCCGGCATCATCGAGGGGGCACACGAAGGCAGGGGTATCGGCATCCGCTTCCTCAGGCACATCGAGCGCAACTCCGTGCTTCTGTTCATGGTGGCTGCAGACGAGCAGAACATTGCCGCAGGCTATGAAACTCTCCTCAACGAACTTCGAGAATACAATCCCGAGCTGCTGGTCAAGGAGCGTGTACTTGCCATAACGAAGTGCGACCTGATAGACAGGAAGGAAGAGAAAAGAATCGAGAAAACCCTTCCTAAGGACATCCCGCACGTGTTCATGTCGTCCTTGAGCCAGACCGGTCTGAAAGAGGTCAAGGAAGAACTCTGGAAAGCACTCCATAAATGACAGCAGACTGGATCCAGCAGATTGACGGCGGAATCACTCTGGCCATAAACAGCCTCCATTTCGAGTCTGGAGACTACCTGTGGCAATTATTCTCACTTAAAGAAGCCTGGTACCCGCTGTACGCTCTGGTGGTTTTCTACACTTTCAGGCGTCTGGGATGGAAAAATGGCGGAATAATGGTTGTTGCCATGGTACTGACCATCGTGGCATGCGACCAGTTTGCGAACCTGATCAAGGACGGAGTCGGGAGATTGAGGCCCTGCTACAATGAAGCGCTGATTTCCAAAGGCCTTCACATCCTCGAAGGAAGAGGATCTTTCTTCGGATTCTTTTCCGCCCACGCGGCCAATGCATTCGGCTTTGCAATGAGTTCCACCATCAGTTTCAAGACAGACAAAAGCCACCGGTACGTCAAGTACCAGTGGTTCATATTCATTTGGTCCGCAATGGTCGGCATAAGCCGGGTCTTCGCAGGGAAACATTTCTTCGGCGACGTAATGACAGGCACATGCGTAGGCCTGATTTTCGGCTGGGCTATCGCCAAAGCAGGCGTCTGGCTTACAGACAAGGTATGACCTTCTCCATCTGAATGCCCCGCGAACCCTTCACCAGTACGCATGAGCCGCTGATTGAGTGTCCGTTCAAGTATGCAGCAAGTTCATCGGATGTTGCAAAATGTCCGAGTACATTGGCGGCTCCACCCTTTTCTGCAAGAGCCTTCCCAAACTCCTCACCTACCAGATAAGCCTTGAAATCCGAGGCGTCGATACGCTCCACGACCCTTATATGCTCATGCACGGAATTGTCGCCGAGTTCTCGCATATCACCGAGCATCGCAATCTTTACCGGAGCTTCCATTATTGCAAAGCTGTCAAGAGCCGCCGCCATGCTGGAAGGATTGGCATTGTATGCGTCAAGGATAAGGGTATTACGGTCGGTTTTCTGCATCTGGGAGCGGTTGTTGGACGGCACGAAAGCCTCGATGGCAGCCACGCAGTCCTCGAAAGGAACTTCGAAATGGTTCCCCACGCACAAGGCGGCGATGACATTGACTGCGTTGTATGCCCCTACGAGGTGAGTGTGAATGACCTTGTCACCAAGCGAGAGAGTCAGGAAAGGATTCTCCGGACTCGGAGGAACCACTGATGCACCTGAATAGTCCAGCCCGTAAGGTATGATGGTCAAGCCTTTACGGGACTCTGACATTGCTTTGATATCGGCATCGTCCACGTTGACGAAGATCTCGCCACCTCTCTCTGAGAGGAAGTCATAAAGCTGGCCCTTTGCCTTCTTTACACCGTCGAAACTGCCGAATCCCAGCAGATGGGCCTTCCCTACCGTAGTGATGAGGCCGTAATCAGGCTCGCAGACATTCACGAGATGCTTGATGTCATCAGGATGGTTCGCCCCCATCTCAATGACCGCAATTTCTGTGTCAGGCCGGATTTTCAGCAATGAAAGAGGCACTCCGATGTCATTGTTGAAGTTCCCCTCAGTGGCAGTAACCCTGTACTTGCGGGACAGCACTGAACGTATGAGCTCCTTGGTGGTAGTCTTCCCGTTGGTGCCGGTAAGCCCGAGAACAGGAAGGCGCTTGTCTCCAAGGCAATGGTGACGGTGCCAGTTCGCGAGGGACTTGAGAGCCTCGAAAGTGTCCTCGACTGCAATCACGCGGCTGTCACCTGATGCCGCAGCCTCGCTGCCTATGTTGACGAGAGCATACGCCGCCCCTGCCTCAAGCGCCTTGAGCGCATAAGCATTGCCGTCAAAATTCTCGCCTTTCAAGGCAATGAACATCTCACCTCCCTTGACGGCACGGCTGTCAGTAGTGACTATGCCGCCGCAGTTTGAGTATTTGATGTAAATATCTTCTGTTTTCATTTCACTCCAGTGCTTCCGAAACCGCCGGCTCCGCGTTCAGATTCCCCAAGTGTCCCGACTTCGTCCCATTCGACATGTTCGTGGCGGGCAAAGACCATCTGTGCAACCCGCTCACCGGGAACGATCGTAAAAGGCTCTTGCGAAAGGTTCACAAGAATGACTCCCACCTCTCCCCTGTAATCAGCGTCAATGGTTCCGGGCGCGTTAAGGACAGTGATTCCCTTCTTCGCCGCCAGTCCGCTCCTCGGGCGCACCTGGGCCTCGTATCCGGCCGGTATTTCGAGGAAGAGGCCTGTCTTGACAATGACGCGGCCGAGAGGCTGGAGAACAATTTCTTCATCGATGTCAGCCCGAAGGTCAACCCCGGCAGACTGAGGAGTGGCATATTCCGGTGACTCCCAACGCGATTTATTGACGATTTTCACTTTCATAATCACTTTATTTTGGTGCATGCCTGTAGAGAATGGCCGCAATTATGGCGAACAGGAAATTAGGAATCCAGATGGCAATCCCCGGCGGAAGAAGGCCGGTATATACAAACATCTGCGCGAACCTTTGGAAGAGGATATAGGAGAATGCGAGAGCGATTCCGAATGAAAGGTTCCATCCTATTCCTCCCCGCTTCTTTCTTGAAGACAGAGACACGCCTATGATGGTAAGGATAATGGCTGAAAAAGGCATGGCCCAACGGTTATGCTTCTCAATCAGCGCGTACATGACATTGGAGTCACCTCTCATCTTCTGGGTTTTGATCAAGGTCTCAAGTTCTCCGTATTCAAGAGTCTGGACAGTAAGCGAGTTCCTGTAAAAGTCCTCGATGGTCAATGCTATCACTGTGTCTTTCTGTGCTCCTGAGGTAACCCTGTCCGACAGTCCTGAAGAATAATCCCTTATAAAATAATTCCTGAGTCTCCAGGCTCCTGAAAGACTGTCCCAGCGTGCTGATTCGGCCGACAGTTTGCTGACAATGACATTGTCCTCCACATTTTCAAGAGAGAACTTGTAGGCAGTGTTGTTCCATGTGCTGAAACTCTCCACATAGACGAACTGCCCCGGCGCAATCTGGTAATGTACGTCACGGATGGCAGTATTCCTGTTTTTGACATACGTATTCTCAAATGCCAGCCGCTCCACGTTCGCCTCGGGAATCACCCAAAGGTTAAGACAGAGGGAGAACAGCGCTATCAATGCCGATGCGACCAGATACGGAACCATCATCCTATGATAACTGACTCCGTTCGAGAGTATGGCAATTATTTCGGAATTCGCAGCCAATCGTGAAGTGAACACGATGACGGTGATGAAAACGAACATCGGGCTGTACATATTCACGAAATACGGGATGAAATTGAAGTAATAGTCGACGATAATGCTCTTCAGCGGAGCCTGGTTGGATACGAACTTGTCTATTTTCTCTCCCGCGTCGAATACGATTACAAGAAGTATGATGAGCACCAAAGAAATCAAGAAGGACAAAATGAACTTCTTGAAAATGAATCTGTCAAGTATCTTCGGTCTCAGAGTCATAATTACAATCTGCTGGTCACTTTTCTGACTGCCTCTTCCTTCCATGCGGAGAAGTCACCGGCTGCAATATGCTTTCGGGCCTGACGTACAAGATCAAGGTAGAAAGCGAGATTGTGTTCTGTGGCAATCATTCCGGCAAACATCTCCTTAGCCACGAAGAGATGCCTCAAGTAGGCTTTGGAATATGTGTGGTCCACGAATGAAGTCCCGCAAGGATCGAGTTCTGAGAAATCATTCTCCCATTTGGCGTTGCGCATGTTCATAATGCCGTTCCACGTGAACAGCATTCCGTTTCTTCCGTTCCGTGTAGGCATCACGCAGTCAAACATGTCCACTCCCCTTGCTATTCCTTCAAGTATGTTCGCCGGAGTGCCCACCCCCATCAGGTATCTCGGGCGGTCTGAAGGAAGGATGGGGCATACGGTCTCAAGCATCTCGTACATTTTTTCAACAGGCTCCCCGCCCGCGAGTCCGCCGATGGCATACCCGTCCGCATTGAAGCCAAGGGCATGCTCCACAGCTTTGCGTCTGAGATCGGGGTATACGCATCCCTGGACAATCGGGAAAAAGCTTTGGGAATACCCGTACAACGGCTCGGTTTCATTGAAGCGTTTTGCAAACCTTTCCAACCACGACTGTGTCAGTTTCAGTGATTTCCTCGCATAATTGTAATCAGCGTCCCCAGGGCAGCACTCATCCAGCGCCATCATGATGTCAGAACCGATAATGCGCTGAGTGTCAACGTTGTTTTCCGGAGTGAAAGTATGGCGGGAACCATCAATATGTGAAGCAAAGGTGCAACCGTCCGCCGTAAGTTTCCTTATAGGGCTTAAAGAAAAGACCTGGAAGCCGCCGCTGTCAGTCAGTATAGGCCCGTCCCATGATTCGAATGCATGCAGACCTCCCGCTGCACGAAGCACATCCAGTCCCGGGCGCAGATACAGATGATAAGTATTGCCAAGAATTATTTCAGCCTTGACATCGTCCTTCAAGTCCTTGTGATACACGCCCTTCACTGCACCGACAGTGCCTACGGGCATGAAGATGGGGGTATGTATGTCGCCATGATCCGTATGGATGACGCCGCATCTTGCAGCGCTTGAAGGATCGGTAGCGGACAGGACAAATTTCATCATCACATCATTTTAACTTTCAAATATAGCAAAAACTGAGTAATTTCTCTTAATTTTGCAGGTCACAGCTTGAAATAACGCTAACAGGTAACATTATGAAAAATCAGCACATCAGTTTACGACTGATCATTATGAGTTTCCTCGAATTCGCCGTTTGGGGAGCCTATCTCACGTCAATGGGAAGTTTTCTCGCCAATTCGGGAATGGGGACACAAATATGGCTGTTCTTCGCCATGCAAGGCTTCGTGTCCATCTTCATGCCGGCTCTTGTAGGAATCATAGCCGACAAATGGATCCCGGCCCAGTAAATGCTGTCAATCTGCCATGGGTTTGCCGGTGTTTTCATGCTTGCTGCCGGAGTTTATGCCCTCACAAGCGGAGATAACATCCAGTTCGGCCCGTTCTTCACGTTTTACGCCTTTAGCATAGCATTCTTCATGCCAACCATCGCCATTTCCAATTCCGTTGCATACAATGCGCTGGAAGTGAATGGAAAGGATCCCGTCAAGGACTTCCCTCCTATCAGAGTGTTCGGGACCATAGGATTCATCTGCAGCATGCTGTTCGTCAATTTCATGAAAGGCGGAGACGGAATACAGTTCCAGCATTCATACGCACAGTTCCTTACGTCCGGCATACTGAGCATCGTTCTTTGTCTCTACGCCATCACTATGCCTGACTGCCAGTGCAAGCAGAAGACCGGCGGGACGCAATCATTCGCTGAAGCGGCGGGACTGACCGCTTTCAAGCTGTTCAAACAGAAACAGTTTGCCGTATTCTTCATCTTCTCCATGCTGCTCGGAGCATCATTGCAGATCACGAACGGCTATGCCAATACATTCATTTCGTCATTTGCAGGACAGCAGGGCTTTGAAAACACTTGGGGTGCCAACAACGCCAACGCGCTGATTTCTCTTTCACAGATCTCCGAGACTCTGTGCATCCTCCTCATTCCATGGGCCATGAAGAAATTCCGCATCAAGGGAGTCATGCTTATCGCCATGTTCGCGTGGGTGTTCAGATTCGGTTTCTTCGGTCTTGCGAACCCGGGATCAGGAGTGTGGCTTTTCGTCCTTTCCTGCATTGTTTACGGCGTAGCTTTTGACTTTTTCAACATTTCAGGCTCACTTTACGTAAACGAAAACACCGACAAAAGCATCAGGTCAAGTGCACAAGGCCTGTTCATGCTTATGACCAACGGTCTCGGCGCCTCCGTAGGTACATGGGCGGCCGGAAAGATCGTCAACGGGCTTGTATACAATCCACAAGCTGCAGGTGAAGCCGGGAACTGGCCCGCCGCTTGGTTCGTCTTTGCCGGCTATTCCTTAATGGTCGCCATAGCGTTCATCTTCCTTTTCAAGAGCCCTCAGCCTGAATCCGGCACGGCTCAATAGTTCATGTCGACACGTTCTATATTGAATATCCTGGTAGCAGAACAATAGTATTTGATATCATAGCATCTGAATTCATCATGACTTCCGACCTTGTGGTAGGAAGTCATGATTTCTTTGTTGAAACCGGTCTGCGACAGATCGCCTATGCTCACAGAAGTGATTTCCGCACTCAACAAGCGGCTGAGTATTTCATAGTTCTTTTCCAAAGCACCCAGCACTCTTAATTGAACTGACCGTCTTTGATGGGTCATTCTGTTGTGGTATAGGTTTTTACACTTGTCACAACAGAACTTTCTGTCACTTCTCCCGTACTTGATTTCATTCCCGCACTCAAGGCATTCCACTGTATAGCGCTCCTTTACCGTATAGTGAGACATATCGTTTTTTCCAAATCTGATACGTAAAACCGGCATATCCAAGAAACATTCAATAAAGCGTGCGGGGTATTTCTTTTTTAATATGCATGCGCATTTTACGTGACCGGATTCCGGACAGAGCAGAAAAACAGTGTTTATATAAAAAAAGAAAAACTTATGATTTTTTCTTTTATGTTCCATAGAGAGGCCGATTTTTGATTCTTCCTTTGTCACGACCGGAATGACTGCTGGCGGTCAGCAGAATAACCGGCGAATGATTAAATATCCGAATAATGGAACAATTGAACAGAATCGAGTTGAGAGGGAACGTGGGTTCCGTCAGGATTCAAAAGGCCGGGAGTTCCCGAGTGGCCAGAATCTCCCTGGCGACAAACTATGTTTACAAAAACAGGGACGGAGATCCGGTTATAGAAACCACCTGGCACAATGTCAATGTATGGGAGGGAAAGAATGCCCCTGACCTTGACGTCATTCAGCGTGGAGACAAAATGTATGTTTGCGGGAGGTTGAGAGCCCAGAAATTCCTTGGGAATGACGGTCTTGAACGCACCGTATATGACGTTCTGGCAAAAAACGTCCAACTTATCTCAGGAGATGAAAGCCTTCAATACGAATCGATGTGATGAAAACATGGATAGTATTGGCCATGGCCGTCCTGGCTTCCGCATCATGCTCAACCCAAAGGAAGGTCGGAGATATGGTACGGAACTCAGACAGCGCTGTCCTGAAAATCTCCGACAATGATTTTCTGCCGGATGTGGCCGACGGGCATATCGTTCCCCAAAGGGATACTCTGACAGTACTTGACAACGACGGGAACGAGCTGATAATCATGAAAGCCGTCAAGGACGAAAACGGAGAAATGGTCGCGAACGACGTTCTGGATGCCGCTGTAGTAACGGCAAAATTCAGGAACGTTGCAGAAAGGAACGGTAAAGTTGACCTGAAATTCATCGTCACTGTCCCCGGGCGGATGATTGACAGCAAATGGCAGATGAAGATTGTCCCTTCAATGGATTACCTGAACGAGAAGATTGATTTAGAGCCTGTCATCATCACGGGAAAGGATTACCGAAAGGCACAGCTGAGAGGTTATCAGCAATATGAACGGTTCATCAATTCAATAGTGACTGACACTGCACGTTTCATTTGGAAACACGAACTGGAAGTGTTCGTCAGCAGAAACATTCCCGCAGTATATGAGTTGAAGACAGACAGCACCTTCGTTTCCGACGAAGAGTTCGAATCACTGTACGGAGTGACAGAACGAGAAGCCGTCGAGCACTACACCAACATGCTGGCATACGGGTGGAACAAACGGAAAATGGAGAGGAAGGACCGGATGTTTTCCAAATACGTGAAAGTGCCGATCGTCAGTGACGGACTACGGCTTGACACGGTGATCATATCATCATCAGGGGACTTCATGTATGAGTATTCACAAAGCGTGAGCACGACACCGGAATTGAGGAAAGTGGACATTTCGTTGTCTGGAGACATTCATGAAGAGGACAGACTGATATATACCATGCCTGAAAACGGTCCCATCACCTTTTATATCAGCTCATTGAGTTCGCTCTCTTCCGATACCGAGCGGTATGTCACGGAAATACTTGAAAGGAAGGTAACTGCCAATTCGACCTATTGGATAGACTTTGGTCAGGGGAAAGCTGAAATAGACCTGTCCTTGGGCGACAATGAAAAGGAAATAGGAAAAATCAAGGAACATTTAGGATATCTGATGGAGAACAAGGAATTCGACATGGATTCCATAATAGTGACAGCATCCTGCTCTCCGGAGGGCACGTGGAATTCAAACAGGGCTCTGTCCGAAAGAAGAAGCCGTTCAGTATCTCAATATTTCGAACGGTTCTGCAAGCATTACAAGGATTCCCTCTCCGCCGGTGAAGGTTTTGCTATAAACATTGACAATACTGTCACATCCATCGATCACAAACCCGAAGAAATCAGGTTCATTTCAAAAAACATCCCGGAAAACTGGGAGCACCTGAAAACTCTTGTAGACGGAGATGAAAGCATACCGTCCCATGAGAAAGAAAAATTGAAAAGGGAACTTGAGGTACAGGATCCGGACGAGCGTGAGAGGACGATATCGTCATCTGTCTGTTACGATTACCTTCTCAAATCCATATACCCTCAGCTGAGGACCGTCAGATTCGATTTCCATCTTCATAGAAAAGGAATGGTAAAGGATACTGTACACACCACGGTTCTCGACACTGTCTATATGAACGGAGTCCAGGCCATAAAGGACAGAGACTATCAGAAGGCGATAACTTTCCTCCGACCATACGGGGACTACAACACTGCCGTCGCATATTGCTGTCTGGACTACAACGAAAGCGCCCTTGCCATCCTTGAGAATCTGGAGAAGACACCTCAAGTCAATTATCTGCTCGCTATCGTTTATTCAAGGAAGATGATGGTTCAAAAGGCTGTGCAATGCTACTTGGACGCATGCTCCATTGACCGGTCATTCATTCACAGGGGAAATCTTGACCCTGAAATAAGCAGTTTAATCAAACAATACAACCTAAAAACTTTTTGACATGAAGAAATCAAACATTACATTACTGGCATTCGCCTGTCTGGCAAGCTTAATATCATGCAACGAAAAAGAAGATGTTCTGTCCGAAGGGTACTTTCACACAAAAGTCTCCATTGCAGGGGCATCACCCACAAAAGCCACCGGAGTGTCGTCTTCTGAGGAAGACAACGTCAAGAGCCTGCAATTGATTGTTTTCGACGAAAACGGAAACAAGGAATACTATGTTAATGCCGGAAACTCAAAGACCGGGGAAATCATCACCAAGGACGGCAAAAAGACTGTCATGGCCATCGTGAACGCCCCATCGGTCGAAAGCGCGGGAAGCTACTCTCAATTGATGGGCATGACCACATTGCTTTCCGACAACACATTGGGATCCATGGTGATGACAGGTGAGGTACAGGCGGTCATACAAAGCGGAGGAGAGCTTTCAATTCCGGTATCCAGAATCATCTCCAAAGTCATGATCAAGAAAATAACCTCTGCGTTCAAGTCTTCAACCTTGTCTTCTAAAGAGTTTAAAATCAAATCCATCTACCTCATCAATGTCGCAGGTGACAACAAATATTCAGCCACAGCCAGCCCGAGTATCTGGTACAACAAACTGTCGGAAGGACGGAACGACCCATCATGCTCATCATTTTCCCTTCTCTCGGATCCTGTCAACAGCGTGATAGCCCCAAAGTCTTCATATACGAAAGAACACAGTTTTTTCTGTTATCCTAACCTTACCGCCGACGAATCTTTCGATTCCACCTGGTCCCCGCGGCATACCATGCTTGTCATCGATGCATTGCTTGGAGGAGAACAGACTTATTATCCAATAGAACTGCCAGTGATAGGAAGGAATAAATGCATCATCATCGATGAACTGATCGTCACCAGAAAAGGTTCTGACTATCCATATATTCCTGTTTCCGACGGGACTTGTGCAGTAACCGTGGAGATAGTCCCTTGGGACGTGATTCTGCAAAGGACAGAAACCATCTGACAAGTATGAAAATCAATTGCTTTCTAACCCGCCTGTCAGTCATCCTCACCCTGACATCCTGCACTATAAAGGAAGACCGGGATCCCTGTCCATGCCGTTTGAACATTATCGTAGATGGTGCAGCGTCACTTTCCGACAGGCTTTCTGTGTCCGGATGGTCAGACAACGGGGAACGTCTGTTCCATGACAGAATAAAAGTTGCCGACTACCCTGATGGATATGCGAAGAAAGTCAAGAAAGGATTCCTGAAAGTCTGCGCCGTAGGAGGGATTGAATCAATGACAGTCAAAGACGGCTCCCTGTACATCCCTACAGGAAAAGAATGTGACGGGATATGGGCATACAGCGGAGGGATGGTTGACGCCACCGGGGATGATGCCGAGGATAAGGTTGTCCTGCACAAGAATCATACGCGTATCTACTTTCAACTGGACAGCCTGACTTTGGAAAAAGGAGATGTCATTCTCCGGCTCGTCGGGAACGTTTCAGGAGTGGAGATGCCGTCATTGAAGCCTGTCCATGGCGATTTCAACTGCTTTGCGACAATGGATGCAGAAGGGTATCATACAGCTACAGTGCCCCGGCAGAACGATGATTCAATGATTCTCGAAGTTTTCATCAACGGCATCCTGACGCGAACCGTCAGGATTGGAGAAATAATCGTCAACTCCGGATACTCATGGGTGAAAGAAGACCTGGATGACCTTTTCCTTTCCATATCGATCTTCTCCGGCACAGAAGTTTCGATCAGCATAAATGATTGGATGACAGACAGGTTAACATATACAATTTGATTATGGATTCCATTAGACAAATCGCTTGTTTCATAAGCTTGCAATATGCAATGTGCTTGTTGCCTGCCTTATCATCCTGCACAGGAAAGACTTTTGCAGAAGATTCCGTGGAAACAGTGAAAGATATAAGAGTGCAGATTCATTATGAGGGACAGAAGGACGTAACCGCCAAATCATCTTTCAACTGGAATGACGATGCTATCAACGATATCCAACTGTTTATCTTCGACAAAGACGGGAACTTGCATGATCAGGTATTTTCGGACAATACCGACAATCTCCATTTCAGAGGAATTGTCGGAAACACCTACCATATCCTTGCTGCGGCCAACCTTGGCGAAAGACTTGAAACGGAAGACATCGGAACTCTTTTATCAATCGAACGGCCTGTATCTTTTTCCGATATCGCCTCCAAAGGGATACCGATGTTCAGCCGGCAGGGGGTTGAGATTGTAATAGACAACGATTCCGCCGTTCTGGATCTGACGCTGACGAGAATGCTGGCAAGAATAGACGTTTCCCTCGACAAGACGCTTCTCGGAACAAAGGATGGATTCTCCGTGAAATCCGTAATAATACGTAACGCCGTAAATGCCTTCCATCCTTTTGAAGAAAATGTCAAGCAGGAACAGGACGCTGCAGGCTATGGGTTTGACTGTGCATCCAACGCTGACGTAGAATTGCTTAACAACGGAGGAGTCATTTCACTATATGCTTTCGAGAACATGCAGGGGACTCTGCTGCCAGGCAACACTGACCCATGGGACAAAGTTCCGGAGAACATCCCTGCTAATGCCGGTTTCTGCTCATACCTCGAACTCTCCTGCACTTATGCGGGAGAGAACGAATCATCTGAAGACATCGCTTACAGGATGTATTTAGGAAAGGACGCCACGACGAATTTCGATGTTGTCAGGAATACAGTATACAGGATAATCTTCTGCCCGACAGAGAAAGAAATCTACGGAAACAGAGGGTCGTGGAAAATCGAGTCTTCCGGATGGGTCGACAACAGACCGGAAACAATACAGGTCAAACAGTACCGCCTTCTTGTCCTTCCCGGACAATTGTCCATATCCAATGGAGAGACTTCCCAGCTTTCAGCATATCTTGAATACAGGACTGGAAGCCGCCTTGTGACAGAAGACGACAGCGCCGTGTCAGACTGGTCATCATGGTCCCACAGACAGGATGTAACTTACGCGGCCGGTACATTCTGGTATTCTGACTCACCGTCAGTTGCAGATGTGACGGACGGCGAAGTTACCGGAGGCAGCGATTGCGGCTCGGCATACATCTCCGCCACACACGAAGTGGAAGGAAAGTCTGTGAGCGACTATTGCTGCGTCACTGTAAAAGCTGAGGTTGTCGGGCTGGAATTGGATATGAGTCCCGCAAGGATTGAAGTGGGTGAGGTCTCTGCCGCTTCCGTTACAGCCCATTATTCGGACGGATCGAGCCGGACCATAAACAATGAAGATTGTTCATGGGAAGTTGACAGGGGCGGTACAATATCATCGGGAGTATTCCACGCCACAGCACCGGGGTGGGCCACAATTACCGTTAAGTATTCCGGTAAAAGCGCGGAGTTCAATCTGTTCATAGAAGAACAGAAAGAGATAATTGAAAGGAGACTGGTAGTCACACCGGGTATGTCAAGTATCGATGAAGGAGAAAGCGTCAGCCTTCATGCGACCTTGTACACATCTACGAACGGAACCGAAGACTCCGGCATTGACGTCACCGGACAGTCTTCATGGGGAATTCAGAGCGGATCCGGCTTCGTAGAAATGTCAAGCCCCGGAACATTCGTATGGAAAGACGGTCCGGGAGAGAGCATCGTATCCGCGACGTATACCATTGACGGGAATCAAGTGTCCGGGATGGCGGCCATTGCCACTTCCGAGCCGATAAGTCTTGTTTCATTGACTGCCGAGCCGCAAGCAATCATGCTTGAATACGACAACTTATGGAGCGAGGAAATGCATTTCACGGCGGTATATTCAAACGGGCAGAGTGCGGACGTGTCATCCGAAACCACAGTGTCGGATTTGAGCTTCGCTCTCATATCCAACAGCTACGTGACAGCCATTTCAGAAGGAAACGGCACACTTACAGGAACATACACTTTCAGAGGGATATCGAAAAGCGCTTCAATCCAAGTGACGAGCGTGGAGGAATGGATGACAGAGGGAATTCATTGCAGCGTACAGAAAGAAGGCTCTTCATTCCATGTATACGATATCATGGCCTCAAAGATAAGTCCGTTCAGCCCTGACAGCAGGAATGTACCGTTAACACGATCCGAATACAGTTTTGAAACCTCAGGAGTGATCGATACGGCTCCAGACGGATTCATTATCCACGGAAACGCAGACTTGACAGTAACTTATACCTGTCCCGTTACCGGAGACGAACTGTCATTCACAGTATCTGTAAAGAACGGGGTGTGTACCAATACCTCCGATTGAAAACAGCATACGGGAAGCGGGCCTGATATCCCGCTTCCCGTATGATATTGTCAAATACAGGCTAAATGGACAAAGTATCCAGTACGTTGATCAAATCTGCATTGATAGGTTTGTCTTTCTTGATGGCCTTTGCTATAGGGACATAGACTATCACATCGTTTTTCACACCGATCATGACATTCCTTTGTCCTTCTTTCAAGGCCTCTATAGCCGCCACGCCCATACGGCTGGCCAGGATCCTGTCGTACGCCGTTGGCTTTCCTCCCCTTTGAAGATGGCCGAGGATGGACACACGGACGTCATATTGAGGATACTCAGTACGGACACGTTCTGCATAATGCATCGCGCCTCCGTCTTTTTCCGACACTATGACTATGCTGCTGTTCTTGCTTTTGCGTATGCCACGCTCAATGAATGAAGCCAGCTGGTCAACATTAGTATTGGCTTCGGGGATAATGGCCGCCTCAGCTCCTGCCGCTATAGCGCTGTTCTGCGCGAGAAAACCGGCATCACGGCCCATCACTTCAACGAAGAATATCCTGTCGTGGGAAGTCGCGGTATCACGGATTTTGTCCACACATTCCACTATCGTGTTCATGGCGGTGTCATAACCTATCGTTGAATCCGTACCATGAAGGTCATTGTCAATAGTACCGGGAAGTCCGATCACCGGAATGTCGCCTTCACGCGCAAGCTCCTGCGCACCTGCCAGCGAGCCGTTGCCTCCGATGACGACCAAGGCGTTCATGCCGAACTTCTCTATGTTGGCAATCGCCTTCTTCCTTCCCTCAACAGTCCGGAATTCATTACTTCTGGCCGTTTTGAGGATTGTCCCTCCCCGTTGGATGATATTGCTGACGCTTTCCGTCGTGAATTCCTTGATATCTCCGTTTATCAGGCCTTCCCAGCCTCTGAATATGCCGAACACTTTCCATCCTGCGAAGATGGCGGAGCGTGTGACCGCTCTGATAGCTGCATTCATTCCTGGGGCATCCCCTCCGGAAGTCAGCACACCTATTGAATTGATTTCTTTCATATTTCAAAGTTAGCAATTTACACTGAATTAGTACCTGTTTTGAAATGATTAACTTTATTTTTATGTATCTTTTTGGCCGAAGCCTCAGAAAGCGTGACGGTACGGTGCAGCTATGGACAGCCTTTTCAAAGTTGATTTGGATTCAGCATCAGGAACTTTGACATCGGCCGGTCGGCTCCGGAACAACTGCCCAGGAAGGAAAGACAGTCACCATTGTCAGAACATTGGATGATTATTTGCCGGAAAATGAGTAGATTTGTACATTATGGCAAATTTCAATCTTCAACGCTTCATTGAAGCCCAGAACAACGCGGACACATACAGGAATGCCCTCAAAGAGATTGGCGCAGGTCGTAAGGAAGGCCATTGGATGTGGTACATTTTCCCTCAACTGAGAGGCCTGGGCAGATCTGAAACAGCGACATATTACGGTTTGATCGGAAAGGCGGAGGCTAAAGCATATCTCTCGGACAAAGTGCTCGGAGGCCGTCTCCGCGAAATATGCAACTCTCTTGCGCAAGTGAAAGGCAAGACCGCCGCAGACATCTTCGGCCCCATCGACGCGATGAAGCTGAGGTCTTCGATGACACTTTTCTACATCGTTTCGGGCAAGGAGGAAATATTCAGAAGGATTCTTGCCAAATACTTCGATGAAAAACTCGATCAGAAAACGATTGACATGTTATGATAGTCAGACACGCATCCACAATAGCCTTTGCCGCAGCTACATCATTGCTGATCATCCTCGGGTCCTGCTCCGGTCACAGAGCCGTGAGTCACGATGAAGCCGGAACCGGCATCATGGACTCAATTCCACCCCTCGGTTTCTGGACAGAAGATTATGCATGCAAGGAGGGGACAGTGAACAGCGGCGAGACGTTCTCCGGACTTATGAACAGGCTCGGAATGAGTCCCTCCGACGCTTATCTGCTCGCCAATCAGTGTGACAGCGTCTTTGACGTGAGAAAACTTCGCGCAGGCAACAGCTACAGCGCATACTCCGATACAGTGACCAACAGGCTTGAATACGTGGTTTACTCTATGAGCAAGACGACCCTGGCCATTTTCAAATGTGCAGATTCCCTAAGCGTATCCATATACGAAAAGCCTATTGACAAGGTCAGGAAATACTCCGACGTAAGCATCAGTTCGTCCCTGTGGAATGACATGCAGGCGGCGGGATCGTCCCCTGAACTGATCATCAAGCTGTCCGATATCTTCGCGTGGACGGTTGACTTCTTCGGTCTTCAGAAAGATGACCGTTTCCAAGTCATATTTGATCAAAGCGAATGTGAAGGAGAACTGCTGGGAGTCGATACCATCTATTTCGCAAAATTCACCCGTGACACGACCGAACTGTTCGCGCTGATGTTCGACCAGGGTGACGGTGGCAACGTGTACTGGAACGAGAAGGGCGAGAGCATGCGCAAAGCGTTCCTGAAGGCCCCGCTTCAATTCAAAAGGATTTCTTCCGGCTTCTCCTACCATAGGAAGCATCCTGTGACAGGTCAGGTCAAAGCCCACACAGCCGTAGATTACGCCGCTCCTACAGGGACACCGGTTGTCGCCCTCGGTGACGGCACCGTCATAAGCGCAGGATGGGCAGGAGGCGGAGGCAATACCGTCAAGATCAGGCACAACAGCGTCTACACCACCAGCTACATGCATCTGTCCAAATACGGTCCGGGGATCAAGACCGGTGTGCGCGTGCAGCAGGGACAGGTCATAGGATACGTCGGGATGACAGGAACAGCCACCGGGCCTCACCTTGATTTCAGAGTATATCAGAACGGTACCCCTATCAATCCTCTTAAACTTGAATCGCCTTCGGCTGAACCCATCAAGGAAGAATTCAAGCATGCTCTCGACTCTGTTTTCATAGTTTACAAGGCTGAAATGGACAGCCTCGGAACCGGAAGATGACCATAGAGCCCATAGCATCCTTCAAATCCCCTTTCGGATCGAAATTCGGCATCCCCAGACAAAGCGGGATAGTGGAAGAACTGTACGGTGAAATCCATTTCAACGACAAATACCGCCGCGCGGAAGCTCTGAAAGGCCTCGAAGATTTCGACTACATCTGGCTGATATGGGGATTCTCCGCCAACAAAGGTTCTGCACAGGACTGGAAACCTACCGTACGCCCTCCAAGGCTCGGAGGCAACGCCAGTCTGGGCGTATTCGCGACACGCTCCCCTTTCCGCCCGAATCCATTGGGACTATCGTGCGTAAGGATTGACAAAGTGGTTTATGAAGGAAAAAACGCCCCGTACATCTGCGTCCGCGGAGCAGACCTCATGGACGGAACGCCGATATATGACATCAAACCGTACATCAGATATGCGGACTCCCATCCTGAAGCAGTCTCGGGATTCGTGGATGACACGGAATGGGCTACTCTTGAAGTGGAGATTCCTGACGATGTGCTCGCAGAACTGGAGGAAAGACTTTCCAAGGAAGAGCTCGAATCGCTAATAGAAGTCCTGAGACAGGACCCGCGTCCTCACTACCACAACGACCCTTCGAAAGTGTACGGGATGCCTTTCAATGGAATGGACATCCACTTCAGCGTAGTAAACGGTACGCTCACCGTAAAGGGGCTATAAGTTCAGGCGGTCGAAGAAGGTCACGACCTCGTTCCAGTCCTTGAACGTGTCAGAACCGAATTCAACCATTGTCCCCATGAATCCGTCACCGCCGCAGGTGTCGGGGTGAGCGTCAATCATGAAATCCCCTAAAAGAAGCTCCTTGTGAGTCGTAAGTGTCACTCTGTCCCAACAGTTCACGCCGATATTCTCCGCCAGCCACTTCCTCCTGACATCCATTCCGTCCCAGGCGTCACTTTCGCCGCTGATAATGAACTGGAGAGAGTAATGCTCCGCCAGATGCTCTATGGCCTTCAACGAAGAAGCCACCGGCTCACCATTGTGGACATATCTGAGAACATCGTCGAACGCGATGAGAAGCGCCGGTTTCTCCTTGCCGTTCTGACGGTCATCAATCCACTGGATGACGGGCAGGACCGAATGCAGGAACGTCGAATCGTTCAAGCTGTGCTCGCCATCGAACCAAATGCATTGCGGGTAATGCTCGCGGGTAAGGTCATGCGTATGCACCAGAGTGTCACGAGTCCCGAACAGAGCGAAGACACGTTTCCGTTCTTCATCATCGATTTCCTTGAAACATCCGGAAGACACCTCCCGGAAGGCCTCAAGCAGCGTCTTGTTGACAAGGAAATCTTTCTGACCGTCCGACCTCGGGCTGCGGAACTCACGTTTTCCCAGACCGTTGTTCTTCAATATGGTGTCAGCAAGCCGGAATGCGGGATTGACCAGAATCCTGTCCGTCCCGTGCAGCATCTCAGCGTACATTGCGCCCATTGACGAGCCTATTATGAGGTCGGGGGCAAAGTCCGCATGAATGCTTTCAAGCACTTTGACCGCCTCATGCGGATCCACCGGAATGTCAGGGGCCATGACTTCGGCTTCAGGAAGAAGAAGTCTCAGAATCCTGACCGTGCCGCTGCTTCCGCTTGATGCGAAACCATGGAGATACAGAATCCTTTTTCCTGACATCAATGACGGACGGGCAAATTCATAGAGTTCCATACTACGCTCAATTTTTACAAAAATACGAAATAATCGTTATCTTTGAGGAATTATTTGGTATGGAACCGGCAATCAGATCATATTTCAGTCATTTCACAAAAGACGAACTTTTCACGATCCTGTCCTTCTTCGAGCAGAAGTACTCCAGGAAAGTGAAGAAAGCCGAACTCGTGGCCATGGTTTCCGAGTTCATCGGCGGCCATCCGGGAGAATGGCTGTACCGCCTGCCGGAGCGCGACTTGAGATTTCTCCGGCTCATCGTCAACGCCGGTCCCGAAAACTGGATAAAGATGGAATCTCCGGAGTATCCCTCAGTGGCATCCCTGCTCGGACTGATATATGTGGATGACAACAGCTTCGACGACATAATGGCCACACTCGACCATTCCCTGTATTTTCCTATAGCCAGTATCATAGACCAGGTCATCAGAGAAAAGGAGAATGACGGATCATTTGAGATAGAAAGGACAGCACTCGGCATCCTGAACATCTACGGAGCCATCCCCGTGGAAGAGTTCATCGAAAAAGTATTCGACATGTACGAAGGAGAGGACTCAGGAAGAGACGCCACCATCGCCATGGCCGACTGTCCGATAATAACGATGAACAGAGCGTTCTATAAAGACAATTTCTATATCGTCTCCCCTTATGCCTATGATTACGAAAGCATCATAGACGGAAGGGAGGAGTTCGAAGAGATCAAGGATTTCCCCACATACTCCAAAGAAACGGCCGCACAAGCCGGCGCCGGTTCACCGTTCTGCGCGTTCAAGACACCGGAATATGACAGTCTCAAGTATGTACTTGAAGAAATGGGGTATGAAGACGAGGAGGTACGGAGCACTATCCATGACATTTGGCTGAACTCACAGTATGCCGCAAACGAGAGCTCAGCGGAAGCCATTTTCAGTGCCGTCAACAGCAAAATCGATGAAATCGAATCGTTCGACAAATACAGGAAATATATCGACATTGTCGCAGCATACGCCAACTCTGTCCCGAAATGGCTGCTCAAAGGGCACGTATCCTCAGACGTCGGTTTGCTCCAGATGAGCATCAAAGTCGACGAAAGCATGCTTGAAAGCCCATTCGGCACTGACGAAGAGCCTCAGGAAGAATATCAAGGGCCTCTGAAAGAGTATTACATATACAACATGGCCGTACACCATGTAGCCCCCGATGACCCATGTCCTTGCGGCAGCGGACTCTCATACTGCCGCTGCCACGGCAAACGCCTCAACTGATCAGCAGAGGACCGTCAAAGAAAAACAACGGACAGCACAGCTCAAACTTGGCCATCAAGGCTTTGATACTCTCCATGCTGTCCGTCGTGATGAGCTCCGGAACAATCCACTGCTCCGGAATAGGGTAATTATTGAATGTAATCGCGCATCACTGCGGTCATTTTCAAGTTCTTGTTCTTCCTGTACCTTGCATCGTGCTCGGCCAGGGTGCTTCCCAGGGCCGAGAACACCTGCACGGAAAGGTAATATGTCTTTGGCACCTCCTGCTCCAGGTCGGGGCGTTCGTACTCGAAACGCACCCGGCCGAAGTAGTTGTTACCCGCCATGAACGAACGGCAAGGCTTCACCTCGCCCTCCATTATCTTCGCTATGCGCCTGACGGCGCGGAAGTTCTCCTTGCTGTCTTCCTTCAGATGGATCCTGCCCTTGAAGTCGGAAGCCTCGACCACTTCGGAAATCTTCGACAGGTCTGTCAGCAGCACCCTGTTCATATAGCCGCCGAACGGCATCGTTATGCAGAGAAGTACGTTCATGGGGAATTGCTATTAGAACATGTTATTTAAATGGTTAACAATATTTGTTAAAGAAAATTTGAGGATAGATTTTTATCAGTTGCTCCTTTTATCCATTTTGTTGTTCTTATAGGCTTCAGCATGTGGAGGAGTATCCTCCTTCGGAGTATTCTTGAATTCGAATGTATTATTGGTGACGATATTCTGAGTCAGCTTGCCAGCGGCAGGATCCGATGCGGTATATGCCCAACTCCAGGAGGTCTCCTCATGCACGGTATATTCTCCACATGCAAAATATTTCAATGTCACCTGTCCTGATCCATCATTGCCTGCTGTAATCATTACAGTATACAGCGGTGTTTCTTCTCCCTTTCGTGTCACCGTAAATACTGCACTTTCACCAGCTTTCATGCCGCTCTTCTTTATAATCAAATCAATAAGAATCTTCAAAAGTTGAGGTGAATCAAGTTCATACGACATTTTCTCTTCGCCGTCTTTTTTGTATTTAATTACAGCTTTGCCTACATTAGTATCCTTCGGCTGATCCTGACCTACCTTGAAATCACCTGGGCAGTCACAGATGATTTTCAGGCGAATATTTGTGTCTTCTTTAATATTCTTAATATCACAAGAGATATTC
>R27__coassemble_498_pt1 | contig 24768 bp, 22 predicted proteins | sample R27__metabat2_high_PE_015 | metagenome-assembled genome bin R27 | reverse complement strand
AATAAGAAGTCTTTACAACAATTTCTTATATTTGAAAACAAGCCAGAGCATTACTACCAGAACCGCCATCAGGGCGACTATTCCCAACCATGCCATATTCCAGCCGGCAAAAGGCAGCGTCACGTTCATCCCATAGAAACTGGCGACGAGAGTGGCCGGCATGAGAAAAAGGGATACGAGAGTGAAAATCTTCATGATCCTGTTCTGGTCCAGATTGATAAGACCTACTACAGTATCCTGCAGATATTCGAGCCTTTCGAAACTGAAGTTCGTGTGATTGATGAGTGAGGCTATATCCTGAAGCAGGACGTTCAAGCGGGTTTCAAACTCTTCAGGATACCTGTCGCTTTTCAGGATGTTCGAAATCAATCTCTGCTTGTCGACCACATTTTCACGCACGATCATGGTGTTTTCCTGCAACTGGTTGATATCAAGGAGGAAATCTTCATTGATATCTTCCTGCTGGTTTATGCGTTTTGAGAAGCGCGCTGTCTCCTTGGAAAGAATCTCGACCATATCGGCGTCCAGGTCGACTCTCTGGTCCAGCATGGCAAGGAAAATGCTCCAGCAACTCGGAAACAGAGACGGTCTTGCGCACAGTTTCTGCTGCAGGCTGGTTACGCTTCGCAGTGGTATTTCACGAAGAGTGGCAAGGGTGTTCCCCGCAATTATGAAAGAAACCGGGTCGGAATTGTATTCATCACCAGTTGGAGTCAAGTAGTTGGTGTTGGCAAAGATAGCTTCATCGGTCTCGTAGAAGCGTGATGAACTTTCAATCTCCTCGGCTTGAGCGCGGCTTTGGATTTCTGTGCCGAGAAAAGACTCGGTTGCTCTCTTTTCTTCCCCCGTCGGGTCGAGAAGGTCAATCCAGATGCCCGAATCCCTTTTCAAGCGGGAGAACTCCGTTTCGGACTGGCAATAATCTATCTTATCACCGAGTCTGTAGAAAATATTGATCATACCTTTCCCTTTTTTGTCCCGGACGGTATGGTCCGGAAGGGTTAAACACTCGAGTCTGGCTGACGTTACGGAGAAGTCAGCTTGCAAAGATATGCATTTTTTCCTTTAAGGCAACCCCTTGCCTACATGAAATTGAAGAGAATATTCAATCCAATGAGTATCAGGACACAACCGCCGATGAATTCCGCGGCGCTCCCGAACTTCCGGCCGATCTTGTGACCGCAGAACATGCCCACCGCCACGGATGCGACGGTGACAATGAAAACGGCCAGATCCTTGAACAGGACGTCGGAGAGAGAATCACCGCTCATAGATAGGGAAATCCCCACCGCGAGAGCGTCAATGCTGGTAGCGACCGAAGCCACGATGATGTTCTTGAAACCATTGAGGTCGCGGGCCTCTACATCCTTTTCGAACGCCTCCTTGATCATGGAGCCTCCGACATATAGAAGAAGGAGGAAGCCAATCCAGTGGGCGGCTTTCTCCACGTAACCGACAAAAAAATCTCCGAAACCATAGCCTGCCATCATGAGCCCGGCCTGAACTGTGCCGAAGACTATGCCGATAAGGCTGACGTTCTTAAGGTCGATGGTCTTGAGCGTGACGCTTGAGCACACAGACACTGCAAAGCAGTCAGCACAAAGGGACATGGCGAAAACAATGGCCGATATGATGGCTATGAACATCAGGGTTTGAAAATATGTCTGTTGATAATCGACCGGCCGAGGGTCAGGCTGTCGGCATATTCAAGGTCGTCTCCAAAGCCAAGACCGCGGGCAAGCGAGGTGACTTTGACACCGAATCCTGCTATCTGTCTGTATATGTAGAACGATGTTGTCTCCCCTTCTACGTCTCCGCTCAGCGCCAATATTACTTCGACCTGCGGCTGCTGGCTGCCGGTCATCAGCCGAAGCCTTTCCACGAGCTGACGGATAGTGAGGTCAGAAGGACCGACGCCATTGATAGGGGAAATGATTCCTCCGAGAACGTGATAAACCCCGCGGAACTGCCCCGTATTCTCAATGCTCATCACATCACGGACGCTCTCCACCACGCAAATGACATTGTGGTCCCGAGTACGGTCGGAACAAATCGAACAGCGCCCTCTGTCTGAAATCATCATGCAGTCAGGACAATACTGCACCTCATCGGCAAGACGGTTGATGGATTCCGTAAAATGATGTACATTCTCCTTCGGCTGGTTCAGCAAGTGAAGCGCCAGACGCAATGCGCTGCGCGTTCCAACCCCCGGGAGTGAGTTGATGGCTTCAACCGCATCCTGTAGAAGCTTCGAAGGATACTGCTCTATCATAATGCGTGAAATTTGATGAGACCTTCCATAGGAGATGCCATGATTCCTGACACCCGGACCCCCTTGTAACCGGCCACCAGTCTCAAAGAATCCTCGCAAGCTGCCGCAAAGCCGCCGACAAATCCGACGGCGACGTCCGGCCTTCCATACCGCATAAGCGAGCGATCAAAGAAACGAGACAGATTGTCCATGACCAAACCTTTTACATAATCGCTTGACTCTGAATGTTCCAGAATCCAAGGTGCAAAACTGCCGAGATATGCAGACGGTGAACCTTGGCGGTACACTCGCTGGACGATTGTCATATAATCCACGTCAAAAGCGGCTCCGAACTCCGATGCCAACGGTTCAGGGACAAGACCTTTGATGTAATCTGACAAAAACATTTTTCCCAAACAGGCCCCGCCTCCCTCGTCACCGAGGATAAACCCGCCCGAGCGGACGTTGCGGGTTATGACAGCACCATCGTAGAAACAACTGTTCGAACCAGTGCCCAATATCGCCGCTATGCCCTCCGAACGGCCGCAGACAGCACGGGCTGCCGCAAGCATATCTGAGACACACTCCACCTCCGAAACAGGAAAAACGGTCCCGAATGCCGATTTCGCGGCAAAATATGCAGGCGAGCCTTCTATCAGACCAGCCGCATAGAGAGAGACGCCTGAAACCGGTGCATCGCCACACTTCGCCGCCGCCGCAACCACAATGGCGCTGATATCATCGTAAGACATCGTCGAGAAGTTCATTCCGTCAGTCTTGAACCTCATCTCCGGCTTGCCGCCATACGTCAAGCACCATTCCGCCTTGGTGGCTCCGCTGTCAATTATCAGTCTCATTCCGAAAGCTAAAGGACTTCCAGAAGCTCAACCTTGAAAACAAGGGCAGCGCATGGAGGAATGCTGCCATGGGCTCCTCTTTCACCGTAAGCGAGCTGATAAGGTATGTAAAGTTCCCACATAGAACCTTCCTGCATAAGCTGAAGCGCCTCTGTCCATCCTGAAATGACTTGATTGACCCCGAAGACTGCAGGTTCCTTACGGTCATATGAGCTGTCGAACTTCATCCCGTTCGTAAAAGTACCTTCATAATGGCAACGGACTTGTGAAGTCCCGCCCGGCTTCCTGCCATTTCCTTTTCTGATAACCTTATACTGAAGACCACTTGGCAGTACGACCACATCGTCCTTCTTCGCATTTTCCTTCAGCCATGCCTCGCCTTCATCCTTGAAAGCTGAAGCCATAGCGGATTCTTTCTCTTTCATTTCAGCTTCAGCCTTAGCGAAGAAATCATTGAGGACATCATTCGCCTCCTGCATGGAGACAGCAGGTTCCTTACCTTCAAGACAATCCTTCACTGCATTCTTAAAAGATTCATAATCAAGATTTTCAACGCCTGACTGCGCAAGACTCTGAGCTATGCTCATGCCCAAAGCGTAACTGAGTTTATCCATAATAGTATCTGAAAATGTTTATCCATCGCAAAAATACGAAATAAAGCAAAGAGATTTTCAAAATGCTGGTTAATTTTGCATATTATGATGCTTTTGAAACACATATCATTGCAACTGGTCTGCCTTTTCTGTCTGGGATTGTCAGGACTTTCCGCACAGCCGCTGACGGATACCGTTCATAAAAGAGAGTTCAGAGGAACATGGCTGCACATTATCGGAAACAACAAGATGCAGACAATGACTCAGGAAGAGATTCAGCAATGGCTGTCAAATACGCTTGACGAACTGAAGACTGCCGGTTGCAATGCCGTTTTCTTTCAAGTCCGGCCCGCCGCCGACGCTTTCTACCCATCAGACCTGGAACCGTGGACCAGATACTTGACCGGCATACAAGGAAAAGCTCCTGAACCACTATGGGACCCGCTGCAATATATGATAGAGCAGTGCCATGGACGCGGAATGGAACTTCATGCCTGGCTGAACCCTTACAGAGTCACATCAACTGACAAGGATGTCCTGGCTGACGGGCACATCTACAAGAAAAAACCTGAGTTGTTCAAGCGTTACGGCAAGCAGATTTATTTCAACCCCGGAGAGCCGGAGTCCCGCGGACATGTAGTAGCCATCGTACGCGATATAGTGGAGCGCTACGATGTGGATGGCATTCATTTCGATGACTATTTCTACCCATATCCTGAAGGAGGAAAGGATTTCCCTGACAATGACACTTTCTTGAAGTATGGAGAGAAGCAGGGATTCGGAAAGAATCAGAAGGCGGACTGGCGCAGGCACAACACGGCAATGCTCATTCATGAAACGAATGAAGCGATAAAGGAGATCAAACCGTGGGTACGTTTCGGAGTATCCCCATTCGGCATCCACAGGAATGCCGGAGAGACCCCTGATGGCAGCGGAAGCGCCACCAACGGCCTGTCCTGCTACAATCAGTTGTACGCGGACGCTCCGTCTTGGGCGGAAGCCGGGGACGTTGACTATCTCATTCCGCAACTGTATTGGAAAATAGGCCATAAACAGGCGGATTATCAGACACTTGTGAATTGGTGGAACGACCAGCAGCTGCAATGCCATCTGTACATAGGCCAAAGCATCGCGACTTTCAGCGAGCCGGATACCGGGAATCCCTCCGAAACGCAAATGAAAAGGAAAATGGAAATCACGCGCTCACTTCCAAACGTCAAAGGAAACGTTTGGTGGCCGGGATGGTCAATCGAGTCGAATGAGACAGGCATACGTGATTCACTGTCAACCTCATATCAGAAGCATCCTTCCCTTCTGCCGGCTTATGAGAGGATTGATTCCATAGTGCCGGAACCTGTAAGCAGAATCTGGTACAGAAGTGACAGAAATGAAATAAGATGGAGTGTGGACCCGACGGAAGACCCTATGCAGGAAGCGCATTTCTTCATTGTCTACAGATTTGACAAAGAGGAAGTAATGGATTTCGGAGATTCCTCCAGAATAATAGCCATCACACAGGACAGTTGGTACACTTCCCCTGAAAATGGCATATACGCCGTAACAGTGGTGGACAGATGCTGGAACGAGAGCTCACCTTCAGAAACCATCAAGATTTTGGAATGATTCTTTGATTTTAGAAAACTTGTGACTAATTTTGAATAATTTTAAATCAATAATTAATTATGGCAAACAAATACGCAGGTACCCAGACCGAAAAGAATCTGGAAGCGGCTTTCGCCGGTGAGTCTCAGGCTCGTAACAAATACACTTATTTCGCATCAAAGGCCAAGAAAGAAGGATTTGAGCAGATCGCAGCACTGTTCGAAGAAACGGCCAACAACGAGAAAGAGCATGCAAAGCTTTGGTTCAAGGAACTTGACGGAATAGGGACAACCGCTGAGAATCTTGCTGCAGCAGCTGACGGTGAGAACTACGAATGGACTGATATGTATGAGGGTTTTGCGAAGACCGCTGAGGCAGAGGGTTTCACAGCTCTTGCAGCAAAATTCCGTGGCGTGGCTGCCATTGAAAAGAGACATGAGGAACGCTACCGCGCACTTCTGAAGAATGTCGAGACCGCCCGGGTATTCGAGAAATCAGAGGTCAAGGTATGGGAATGCCGCAACTGCGGTCATATAGTGGTCGGCACCAAGGCTCCGGAGGTATGCCCTGTTTGTGCCCACCCTCAGGCATACTTCGAAATCCACAAGGAAAATTTCTAAGTCAAGAGCACAGGTGCTCATAACAGGAAAGCGGCCCGCAGGTTAATGCAAGCCGCTTTTTTATTGTGAACAACCTATGTTTATTCAGCCTTTCCGTCTGAGCCGAGTACGTTCACGATCTTGTGGATGTACATTTTCTTCATATTTTCACGTGCAGGGGTGAGGTACTGACGCGGATCGAAGTGGCCCGGATTCTCAGCAAGATGCTTGCGTACGGCTGCGGTCATGGCAAGACGTGAGTCAGAATCGATGTTGATCTTGCAGACGGCGCTCTTTGAAGCCTCGCGGAGCTGCTCCTCAGGAATACCTACTGCATCAGGAAGCTTGCCGCCGAAAGCGTTGATGGTATCAACCTCGTCCTGAGGGACAGATGATGAGCCGTGGAGCACAATCGGGAATCCTGGAAGTTTGGCCTCAACCTCGTGAAGGACATCGAATGCGAGCGGAGGAGGAACGAGCTTTCCGGTCTTAGGGTCGCGTGTGCACTGCTCAGGGGTGAACTTGTATGCACCGTGTGAAGTGCCGATGGAGATAGCGAGAGAGTCGCAGCCTGTACGGGTGGCGAAGTCAATCACTTCCTCCGGCTTTGTGTAATGTGAAACCGCTGATGAAACCTCATCCTCAACACCTGCGAGCACGCCGAGTTCAGCCTCGACTGTTACATCGAACTGATGTGCATAGTCAACAACCTTCTTTGTAAGAGCGATGTTCTCCTCGTATGGAAGGGCGGATGCATCAATCATGACTGATGAGAAACCGCTGTCAACACAGTCCTTGCAAGTTTCGAAAGAATCACCATGATCAAGATGAAGAACGATTTCAGGCTTCTCCCAACCGAGTTCCTTGGCATAAGCTACAGCTCCTTCAGCCATGTAACGGAGAAGTGTGGCGTTGGCATACTTGCGCGCTCCCTTTGATACCTGGAGAATGACAGGGGACTTTGTCTCAGCTGCGGCCATGATGATAGCCTGAAGCTGCTCCATGTTGTTGAAATTGAATGCAGGGATAGCGTAACCGCCTGCGACAGCCTTTGCGAACATATCCTTGGTGTTCACGAGGCCCAAGTCTTTGTAAGATACCATAATTTGTATAGTTGTTTATAAGTTTATCCGCGAAATCATGCAAAATTAACTATTTTTGTGGAAATATCATACGACTATGTCCAATAAAGTACTCATCTTTTCAGCGCCTTCCGGTTCAGGAAAAAGCACTGTCGTGAACCATATCCTCGGTCTCCACCCGGAGGTTGAATTTTCAATATCGGCGACATCACGCGCTCCTCGCGGACAGGAGGTAAACGGAGTGGAATACTGGTTCATCGGTACGGACGAATTCCGCAGAAGGATAGCGGCCGATGAGTTCGTAGAATATGAAGAAGTGTACCCGGGACGCTTCTACGGCACCCTCAAGGAGGAAGTGAAGCGCATCTGGGACAAGGACCATGTCATCATATTCGACGTGGACGTGAAGGGCGGAGTGAACCTTAAGAAGTATTTCGGAGAAAAGGCTCTGTCAGTGTTCATTCAGGCACCAAGCATCGAGGAACTCCGCAGAAGGCTTGTTTTCCGCGGCACAGACTCACCGGAAGAGATAGAAAAGAGGGTCGGAAAAGCCGCGGAGGAAATGGCATACGCGGACAAGTTCGACTATATTCTTGTCAACGACGACCTTGAGACAGCCTTGGCTGAAGCGGAGAAGGTTATCGGGGACTTCCTATCATAGATTATGAAAATCGCGGTATATTCGGGGTCGTTCAATCCCCTGCACAAGGGCCATCAGGCCATCATGGAGCACCTCACGTTCGAAAAAGGATTCGACTGGGTGTACCTCATCGTGTCGCCGCAGAGCCCCTTCAAGGATGCATCAAACAATTTCAGCGCGCACGACAGATACATAGCGGCGACAGACGCCGTCCGCAGGCATCCCGAACTGCACGTACGGGTAGATGACATCGAGCTCAACATGGAGCCGCCGCAGTACACCATCAGGACCCTGGACGCGCTGAAGCTACGTGAGCCGGAGAATGAGTTCACTCTCGTCATAGGCGCTGACAATCTGGCGTCATTCCGCGGTTGGAGAGAGTCCGGGCGTATCCTCAAGGAGTACGGCATCGTGGTGTTCCCGCGCGAAGGCTATGACATGAAAGCCATATATGAAGAACTGAAGACGGACCCTGAAGGTGATGCCTACAGGATCCGTCTCATGGAGGACGCGCCTCTTGTCAATATTTCTTCTTCCGAAATCAGAGCCGCGGCCGAAGAAGGCCGCAATCTCTCTGACTGGCTGATGTAATCTTACTGCTCGTCCGGAGCTTCAGGGCCGTTTGACGGTCCCTGAGGGCCGTAGTCAGGTCCCTGAGGTCCATAGCCCTGCGGGCCGGTCTGTCCGCCCTGAGCGGCCTTGGCCATATCTTCTGAAGCGGCATGCCAAGCACTCTCAAGTTCGGAATTGTACTTGTCGATAGCTGCGATGTCCTTTGCCTCCACTGCCTTCTTGAGTTCTGAGGTAGCGCTCTCGATTGCGGACTTCTTGTCAGCAGGAATCTTGTCGCCGTAGTCCTTGAGATTCTTCTCGGACTGGAACACCATCGCATCAGCGTTGTTGATCTTGTCGATACGCTCCTTCGCCTCCTTGTCGGCAGCCTCATTTGCCTTCGCCTCATCGCGCATTCTCTGAATCTCTGCGTCGCTCAAGCCGGATGACGCCTCGATACGGATGTTCTGAGCCTTGCCGGTGGCCTTGTCGATGGCCGACACGTTGAGGATACCGTTGGCATCGATGTCGAACGTGACCTCAATCTGAGGGATTCCGCGCGGCGCAGGGGTGATGCCATCAAGGTTGAACTCGCCGATGAGCTTATTGTCCCGTGCCATAGGGCGCTCGCCCTGAAGGACGCGTACCTGCACTGAAGGCTGGTTGTCAGCCGCAGTGGAGAACACCTGGCTCTTCTTTGCAGGAATGGTGGTATTGGACTCGATGAGCTTTGTCATTACGCCGCCGAGGGTCTCGATACCCAGTGAAAGAGGGGTCACGTCAAGAAGGAGGACATCCTTCACGTCACCTGCGAGGACACCGCCCTGGATGGATGCACCGATAGCGACCACTTCGTCAGGGTTCACGCTGCGGTTAGGTTCCTTGCCAAAGAAGTTCTTCACCATCTCCTGAACCTTCGGGATACGGGTGGAGCCGCCTACGAGGAGAACCTCGTCAATGTCTGATGGGTTGAGATGGGCATCTGCGAGAGCCTTGCGGCAAGGTTCGATGGTCTTCTGGAAGAGGTTGTCGCAGAGCATTTCGAACTTGGCGCGGGTGAGGCTCTTGACGAGATGCTTAGGAATGCCGTCGACAGGCATGATGTAAGGGAGGTTGATCTCTGTTGAACTCTGGTTGGAGAGTTCGATCTTGGCCTTCTCGGCAGCCTCCTTGAGTCTCTGGAGAGCCATAGGGTCCTTCTTGAGGTCGATTCCATGGTTCTCTGAAGCGAACTCCTGTGCAAGCCAGTCGATGATAACCTGATCGAAGTCATCACCGCCGAGGTGGGTGTCACCGTTTGTGGACATTACTTCGAATACACCGTCTCCGAGTTCGAGAATGGAAATATCGAAGGTACCACCGCCAAGGTCAAAGACTGCGACCTTGGAGTTCTTGTCCTTCTTGTCAAGACCGTATGCGAGAGCGGCTGCGGTAGGCTCGTTGATGATACGTTTGACATCGAGACCTGCGATCTTGCCGGCTTCCTTCGTAGCCTGGCGCTGTGAGTCCGAGAAGTACGCAGGGACTGTGATGACAGCCTCCGTGACCTCCTGGCGGAGATAGTCCTCAGCGGTCTTCTTCATCTTCTGAAGTACAATGGCTGAAATCTCCTGCGGAGTATAGAGTCTTCCGTTGATATCAACTCTTGGAGTGTTATTGTCACCTTTGACTACTTTATAAGGCATTCTTCCGACCTCCGTGGCTACGCGGTCGTATGTCTCGCCCATGAATCTCTTGATAGAGTAAATGGTGTTGCCAGGATTGGTGATGGCCTGACGCTTTGCAGGGTTGCCGACCTTTCTCTCTCCACCGTCAGTGAACGCGACGACAGAAGGAGTGGTACGCTCGCCCTCATTGTTAATGATGACTGTAGGCTGGTTGCCTTCCATCACAGCTACGCATGAATTGGTTGTTCCAAGGTCAATGCCGATAATTTTTCCCATAGTATTTTTCGATTTAAATTTTCAAAAAAAGCGGATACTTGTCCGCGACGACTTTCAATATATCGAAAGATGTGCCATACGGATTTGCTGACAATTTGGCAGAATTATTCCTATCTTTGTGACAGTAATTCAATTGACGCCATGGTTTACAGACAATTATCAGAATCGGAGTTTCAGGATCTTGGAAGCAGGATCCTTTATGAGGACAACCATATTTTGATAGTCAACAAGAGAATCGGGGAAATCACCCAGGGAGACAAGACCGGTGATGAGTGTCTGGCCGACGCATTCAAGGCCTTTATCGCAATGCGCGACTTGAAACCGGGGCAAGTGTACATTGGCATCCCGCACCGCCTTGACAGGCCGGTCAGCGGAATTGTGATTCTGGCAAAGACTTCCAAAGCCATGGAAAGGCTTTCTGCGATGTTCAGAGAGGGGGAAGTCCACAAAAAATACTGGGCCCTCTGCTGTGCAAAGCCGGATCCGGAGCAGGGTTATCTGGAAAACTGGCTGGTACGCAATGAAAGACAGAACAAATCTTTCATCTCACTTCATCAGCGCAAGGACTCCAAACTCGCAAAACTCAGCTATTCATACATCAAGAGCACTGACAGATATCATCTTGTTGAAGTCGAGCTGCTGACAGGCCGTCACCATCAGATACGATGCCAGCTTTCAGGTATCGGATGTCCCATAAAAGGAGACTTGAAATATGGTGCTCCCCATTCCAATAAAGACGGAGGGATTTGCCTCCATTCGCATGAAACAGCATTCATCCATCCTGTCAGGAAGACAGAGATTCATGTCACAGCCCCTGTTCCGGAATCATGGGCCGGTGTCGAGGAATGATGCAGTTCCATTGCTTTAAGCGTTCTCATGTATTCACTCGGGGTTTCTCCAGTATAGAGCCGGAATGCCATGTTGAACGATGCCACAGAATGAAAGCCGGACATCACTGCCAGTTCCACGACTTTGACTCTGCAGTCCCGTTTCATTATTTTCAGAGAATACCGTATCCTGTATTCATTGACATATGCGCAAAAATGTTTTCCGGATTTCAAATTGATGGCTTTGGACAAGGAGGTTTTGTTCGTGAACATCTCTCTGGCAAGCGATGAAATAGTCAGATCCTCATCCAAATACGGTTCCTCCTCCATCATATATCTTTCAAGTCTTTCATACAGTTCATCCTGTCTTGACATCGATGTACTGTCCTTGCTTTCTTCAAATGCTTCTGCGTCACCCGCCTTTTTGAATCTGTCGAATACTTTCCTGAAAATGCTGCCGGGGTATCTTAATGCGGAAACGTAGAACAACATGACAAGCATCAGCACAGACAGCAGAGGAAGCCCCCACAACTCGTTTTCCATTTCTTCTGCATAGACAAGCATTACGAGGATGGCCATAGAATCAAGAATCAACGACAAGTCAGAAAAGTATTCCCCGGAATCATGCTTTTTTACTGCATGGATCTGGAACAGCAACAGAAGCGATACTACCACCGGAATTATTTCCTCCACAATACAGGGAAGTGTCATCAGAAGCCCTGATATAATATATATTGCATAGAACAGGACAACGGCCATGCTGCACAGTATCAGGCTAGCCGGTCTTTGATATGAAGACGGCACGAACAGCACTACTGCATTCGCGATCAGCAGGAAAGATGCGGTTCTGCCCATCCATGCATCACCTGATGAGCAGAGCGCCCCGACCAAGGCCAGAATCGACAGGATAAGAACCGGAATGACTTTGACCATACAATCAGCCAAAGGCAGAAGAGAAAAATTGTTCAAGGCGTTCTCCAATACCAAGACGAAGTAAACGGAGAGAAATACGATAAAGATAATTTTAACCATAAGCACAGAATTCCTTTCAGCACATATATCCCAAATATGGTTAAAAAAGCCCCTGCAACATCATAGTTGAGGGGGGTTAACAAGCAATATTTATCTTTTTATATGGTTTTGCTGAATGATATGTTCAAAACACATTACAAGACTCATAAAGATTGCCAGGTTATTTGTCAAGAATGACTCAGATTCTTTTTTTGGGACATTTTTGTCTGACGTATCGTATCAAATCCGCGGCCATACACTCCGGACACAGTTGAAACAGACAGGAAAGCATCCGGATCGATGGATTTGATATACTTGAGCATTATATTCAAATCAGCCTTTCTGGTCAGAACCATAAGGACATGAATTTGCTGCTTGGTATACCATCCCTGCCCGTCAAGCACGGTAACGCCCCTGTGGAGGTTTTCCGTAATAAGATCAGCTATCTCTTCGTATTTCCTTGAAAGGATGAACAGCTGGACGGACTGTTTCGTGCCATGCAGGAAAAGATCAAGGACGGAACTGCTCACGGTTATCAATATCAAACCATAAACCACCGTGATGATTTTCTCCGTGAATGGAAGGAGTCCGCCTGATGCAGTATAAGAAGGAACGGCAAGGGAAGAAAGAATGATGACCACGTCCAGCGAAAGAATCATCCTTCCTGGAGATATTCCTCTGTATTTGTTTACGATGAGCGCGATAATATCCGTTCCGCCGGTGCTGCCTCCGACAGACATTGTCAGTCCTATTCCGGCACCTGACATTATTCCTCCGATGATAACACTCATCAGCTTGCCGTTGTCAACCGCAAGCGTCTGGCAAATCTCGGAAGGGATAATCTCCTGGAAAACATTGAGTCCGACAGATGCGATGATGATAGCATAGACTGTCTTGAAACCGAAACCTTTCCCCAATGTGAACAAGGCCGCGACAAGAAGCAATGAATTGATTAAAAAATAGGTATATCCAAGCTTGACCGCTCCATGCGTCGCGTACTGGACAATTGAGGCCACACCTGTCACTCCACCTCCAATAAGGTTGTTGGGTATGAGGAATATGGACCATCCGAGGACATACATCAAGATACCCAGTGTAACTACTGAATACTCCTTGAACGTCGTAAAAAATGACTTGCTGCTTATTGGCATTTCCAAGATTTTCTTTTCTTCAATCCTGTCTTGATTTCGTCAAAACCTTCACCATACACATTATTGGCAGAAGATACCGACATGAATGCCCGAGGATCGATTTCTTTGATTCTTTTCGTTAATTCAGGGAGCTGTTTCTGACTGATCAGAATAAAGAGGACATTCTTGTCCATCTTTGTATACCAGCCCTGGGCTTTAAGTACAGTCACTCCCCTGTCCATCTCCGTCACAATATGGTTTGCGATTTCCCGATACTGTTCCGAGAAGACGAACAGCTGGTACGAAGACTTCTTTCCTCCCACAACGAAATCGATGATCAGAGTGAAGGTGACAATCTCCACGATACCGTATACCATATCCGCGAAAGATTTGTCAGGAAGGAAGAGAAGCAAGCATACGATGGCAAGGTCACTTACCAGAAACACCTTGCTCAATGAGATCGGCCAGTATTTGTTGACCATCACTGCTATAATGTCCGTTCCTCCTGTACTTCCTCCGTAGCGGAGCACAAGGCCGAGCCCTACTGCTTCAAGGACACCGGCTATGATGGGGATGAGCACCGTCTCGCTGACATAGAAGAACTCTCCCTGCACGGAATGCAGGACAGTGCAGTCCGCCAGCAGTTCCATAGCCAGTGAGGATACGATGATGCAATAAATTGTCTTGAAACCGAAGCCTATGCCCATCGCAAGAATAGCCACGATGATGAGCAAGGCATTGATGGCAAAATATGAATACTGAGCGGGAATGAGGCCTCCTGTGGCATATTGGATGACAGTGCAGAGACCCATCATTCCTCCTGCCGACATACCATTGGGAATCATGAACGACTCCCACGCGAATGCAAAAATGAAGCAGGATACTGTCAGTACGACAAAATCAGCAAAAACCTTTAAACCTTTGCTTTTCAGCATCACGGATTATTTGATTACAATATTCACGATCTTTCCAGGGACCACGATAACCTTTACAATATGGAGATCGCCGACATACTTGGCGGTCTGCTCCATTCCACGCACCTGAGATTCAACATCTTCCTTGGACATGGACTTCGGAAGGTCAAGGGTGAAGCGCGTTTTTCCGTTGAATGACACTGCATAAGTGCAGTTGTTCTCTACGGTGTATGCCTCGACATACTCAGGGAAAGAAGCATAAGTGACGCTGTCCTCGTGTCCGAGAGCATGCCAGAGTTCTTCAGAAATATGAGGGGCGAACGGTGAAAGCATGATCACGAGTGGCTCGAGAATCTCGCGCTTGTTGCATTTCAAGGCAGTAAGTTCATTGAGAGCGATCATGAATGCGCTGATGGTCGTATTGTATGAGAACGCTTCGATGTCGGCACGTTCCTTACCAATGAGTTTGTGAAGGGACTTAAGTTCTTCCGGCGTAGCCTTTTCGTCGTTGACTATGAACTCGTCACGGTCATAGAACATCTTCCAGAACTTCTTGAGAAAACGGTTCACTCCGTCGATACCCTTCGTATCCCATGGCTTGGACTGTTCGAGAGGTCCGAGGAACATCTCGTAAAGTCTCAGAGTATCAGCTCCATACGTATCGCATATAAGATCAGGGTTGACGACATTGAACATCGATTTGCTCATCTTCTCTATAGCCCATCCACAAATATACTCGCCATCCTCAAGGATGAACTCAGCATCAGCATAGTCAGGTCTCCAAGCCTTGAATGCTTCCACATCAAGCTTGTCATTGTAAACTAAATTCACGTCAACGTGAATTTCAGTGGTCTCATACTTGTCCTTAAGGCCGAGTGACACGAAAGTATTGGTCCCGACGATTCTGTATACGAAATTGGAACGGCCCTGGATCATTCCCTGATTGATGAGCTTCTTGAAAGGCTCGTCCTTGCAGATATATCCGAGGTCATAGAGGAACTTGTTCCAGAATCTTGAGTAAATGAGATGGCCCGTAGCGTGCTCCGTACCTCCTATATAGAGGTCCACATCCTGCCAGTAAGCATTGACGTCCTTGTCCACAAGAGCGGAGTTGTTGTGAGGGTCCATATATCTGAGATAGTAAGCGCTTGAACCTGCGAATCCAGGCATGGTGCTCTTCTCGAGAGGATAGCCGTTATATGTCCAGTCCTTTGCCCGCGCAAGAGGAGGCTCTCCGTTTGAAGACGGCTTGAAAGAGTCGATTTCAGGGAGTTCCAAAGGAAGCTCCGATTCAGGAAGAGGGGTCGGAATACCGTCCTTGTAATAAATCGGGAACGGCTCCCCCCAGTATCTCTGACGGGAGAAGATGGCATCGCGGAGACGGTAGTTGGTCTTGCGGCGGCCAAGCCCCTTCTCTTCCACATAATCCTTTGCCGTTTCTATGGCGACCTTGACGTCGAGTCCGTTGAGGAAGCCGGAGTTGCACATCCTGCCCTCCTTGGCATCAAAGCTCTGTTCACTTACATCGCAACCCTCGATGATAGGTATGATTGGAAGGTCGAATTTCTTGGCGAAAGCATAGTCACGGCTGTCATGAGCAGGCACAGCCATGATGGCTCCTGTTCCGTATCCGGCAAGTACATATTCGGAAATCCAGATAGGAATCTTCTCTCCCGTAAGGGGATTGATGCCGTAAGAACCGGAAAACACACCGGTTACTGTCTTAGTTTCGGAGATTCTCTCACGCTCGGTCTTTTTCTTAACCTGTTTCACATACTCGTCCACCGCTTCTTTCTGCTCCGGAGAAGTAAGTTCAGCTACGAGATCGCTCTCAGGCGCAAGCACCATGAACGTAACTCCGAAAATAGTGTCCACACGTGTGGTGAATATAGTGATCGGAAACTCCTTTTCACCATTCACGGTATTGAAGACCACTTCGGTGCCTTGTGACTTGCCTATCCAGTTCTTCTGCATTTCCTTGAGCGAATCAGTCCACTCCAAACTGTCGAGGCTGTCAAGAAGGCGGCCGGCATAAGCGGATACCCTGAGCTGCCACTGAGTCATCTTCTTCTGTTCAACAGGGAAACCGCCGCGGACAGAGAGTCCGTCCTTGACTTCGTCGTTTGCAAGCACGGTTCCGAGTCCTTCGCACCAGTTGACCGATGTTTCACCCTGATAAGCGATACGGTAGTTCATCAGCACGTCTGACTTCTCCTTATCTGACATGACGTTCCATTGCCCGGCAGTGAACGAAAGTTCACGGGTGCAGGCTGCGTCCAGGCCTTCAGTCCCTTTGTTCGCGAAATGCTCAACGAGTTCAGCGATCGGACGCGCCTTCCGGGATAAGTTGCAATACCAGCTATCGAACATCTTGAGGAAAGCCCACTGGGTCCATTTGTAGAAATCAGGATTGCAGGTACGTACTTCCCTGTCCCAATCGTATGAGAAGCCGATTCTGTCAAGCTGCTGACGATAACGGTTAATGTTGTCTGTAGTGGTCTTCTCGGGATGCTGGCCTGTCTGGATGGCATACTGCTCAGCCGGTAGTCCGAATGCGTCATATCCCATAGGATGGAGGACGTTGAAACCTGTCAGACGCTTGTATCTTGAGAAAATGTCACTTGCTATATATCCGAGAGGATGGCCGACGTGAAGACCTGCACCGGATGGATACGGAAACATGTCCAAGACATAATACTTTGGTTTCGACTGGTCCTCCTTGGCCTTGAATGTCTGATTTGCAGCCCACCAGGCCTGCCATTTCTGTTCGATTGACTTAAAATCGTATTCCATAAATCTTTATTTGTTTTTTTTCTTTTCCAATTTGAACTCAACGTAAAGTGAAAGTTCCGATTTCACTTTCTTTCCCTGATGACGGGCAGGTTTCCAATCCGGGGAAGCGGAAATCACTTTCACAGCCTCATCATCCAGAAGAGGATCCACCCCCCTCAACACTTTCACATCCGTCACCTTTCCCCTTTCATCTATGATAAAATCCACTAAAACGCGTCCTTGAATGCCATTGTTGACCGCTTCTCTTGGATACTTCAAATATGCATAAACCCATTTCTGGAGAAATACTTTAGGGTCAGGGCTGCCAAGGAACGTAGGTTTATAATCACATTCATTGAACGGAATGGCACCGTTCGAGACATGTGACGTTCTAACTTCTGTGTCAGGATTGAAGACCGGAGCCTCACCATTGATCAGTTCAATGGAATAATTGTATATATACTCCAGTTCTCTCTCCATGTCATCGTATTGAATGGTAGACGGAGTGTCTCTGTCAGTGCCGTATTCAGGATACAAACCAGTAGTGAAAAGGACGGACGGGATTGAAGAAGCATAGAACATCCTGTTGTCGGAAGCGAACGGCTCGCGGCTTGTCACTTCCGGCTTTATAGGTTGAAGGGAGTTGTTCACCCTGTTGATGATTCTGGACATATCCGCATTTGATGCTGTATACGCATAAAAGCCTTGCATCCCGCGGCCGAGAATATCGAGATTGAGCATAGCATCAATCCTCCCGCTTTCCTTGAATGACCTGTTCAAGAAATACCAGGAGCCGGCATGTGCTTCAAGAGAGGATCCGAAAGCGACAAAAACCACAGAACGTTTGAGCAAAAGAGAGTTGGTCCTCAACATTCTGGCCAGTTCCAGCATCATCGCCACGCCTGATGCGTTGCCGTTGGCACCATAATAAGTCTTGACGACAGGCTCGCCATTGACATTGATTGTTCGGGTTCCGATATTGTCCAAACGCGCGCCTATCACTATATACCTATCCCTCAAGGACTTGTCATATCCTTCAATCACCCCTGTCACGTTTCTGGAGACGAGTGTGTCACCATTCTCCCTTTTTATGCCGAATTTGTCACCGTCGGTGCCAGAAATGACTTCAAGCCCATAAGCCTCGAACACTTCCCTGACATAATCGGCAGCCTCCAGCTCACCTTCTGAGCCTGCTGCGCGCCCTTCCAAGGCCGCCGAGGCAAGAAAGCCGATGTGTGAACGGAAAGCCGAGACAGTTTCACTGTCTGACAATTCGTCAAGTCCGGACGAACGATATTGAGCGAAGCTGATGTAAGAAACGGTTAAAACGAACAGGACTGAAATGGCAATTCTTTTCATAGAGCTACTCATTTACAAGTATCCATATATCTTTGGAGGCAAAACTTTCTTTTTTGATTCTACCGAATTGCTCCAGAAAGACGGCCGGGTCATTTGAAGGGCAGGCGCCCACTGCAATGAATCCGGTTCTGAAAGCAATCAGCTCGGCAGGATATCCCCCATTCTTGATTTTATCCATGAACTTTACTGCATTGGATTTTTCCTTGAACGACCCCAGGACCGCATAATACCTGCTGTCAAGTGTTACGGATGATGCCAAGCCACCAAGTTTGGACGGATCGTACAACAGACCTTTCATCCTCGCCATGGAATCGAGCGCCGCCTCTGCCGCCGCGATTGAGTCACGCAAATGCGTCTGCGCCTTCTCAATGGAATCTCTGCGAGCCATATCCGCGGCCTCACGCGCAGATATTTCAGCCCTTATCGAGGACAATTCCGCTGAAGTCGGCCTTCCGGCTATGGAACGGAACATGTCACATCCGGAAACAGGAAGAAGGACAAGCAGCAGGATGAATAAATAGAGAATTCTGTTCTTCATAAGAGCAATAACCCAATCAGATGCAAATTTAATGATTTAAGTTTCGACAACAAAAAAATTATATATTTGCAACATAAATAGTAAAAAGCATGCCAATAAAACCGATGATTGCAATCATTATGTCATTGTTTCCATTTTTGGAAGCCGAAGCCCAATGGAAATATGACATTCCTTTCCCGGCACCGCTTGACCATTATCCTGACACTGTGACAATAACGTTCATCGGTGATGTCATGATGCATTCCAGGCAGATGGAATACGACTATATGGATTTCCTCACGGAATTGAGCGAGATCACTGAAGAAGCTGACATCTCCATTGCCAACATGGAATTCACCCTCGCGGGAGAGCCGTATTCAGGATATCCTTCTTTTTCTGCACCCGACGGATATGCAGGTTACGTTGCCAATTGTGGCGTCGATGTCTTCCTCACCGCGAACAACCATATCCTTGACAAAGGGAAAAAGGGGCTGGACCGGACTTTGAGAACATACGAATCGATGCGCGACAGTTGTGATATCCAATATACGGGATGTTCACCTGACGAAGTGTCCGGAAGACGCATCAACCCGCTGATCGTGGCCGGACATGGAATAAGATTCGCTTTGATCAATTTCACGTACGGAACTAATCACGACCATTCGGGAGGATGGCCTGCTGTTATGAAAATGGACATGGAAGAAGTCGGAAGCATGATTGAATCGGCAAAAAAACAGGATGCTGATTTCATTATCGCCGTTCCGCACTGGGGTACCGAATATCAATTGAAACACTCCAGAAAGCAGCATGAATGGGCGGAATGGCTTGTAGGAAACGGGGTTGACCTTATAGTCGGCTCACATCCCCATGTCGTTCAGGATACAACCCATATCGACGGAGTCCCTGTCGTTTTTTCCATAGGGAATGCCATTTCCAACATGAGTGCGAAAAACACGAGGCTGGGGCTTGCCGTGAAAGTTGGATTCGTAAGCCACAAGGACGGATGGAAAGAGATGCTTGAGCCGGAATTGGAATTCATCTGGTGCACACTTCCGGGAACATTGAAGAACACTTATTCCACAATTGCCGTCAAAGACTATCTTGGAAGGAGGGACGAATGGATCGACCCCTCAGATTTCGACAACATGATATCCACCATTGAACGAATAAAAAAGGAGACAGGAATACAATATGAAAAAATCAGTGCAACTGGAAGCCGTTGATCCGGTAAAGCTGTTTGGAGCAGGAAACAGAATACTGGAAGAATTCTGCAGTTACTTTCCAAATTTGAAAGTCATTGCCCGTGGAGACGAAATCATTCTCGATGGGAAAGAGGAGCAGATTGAAGATTTCGAAACAAAACTCAAGGAACTCATAGTCAGATGCAACCTCAAAATGAATCTGACAGTATATGACGTGGAAGACATCTTCGACGGAGAGACTTCACCGGAGAAGTTCAAGCTCTGCGGAGATGCAGTGATTGTTCACAGCACCGACGGTAAAGCCATCAGGGCACGTAACGCCACACAGCAGTCTATGGTCAAAGCATATTTTGACAACGACCTGATATTCGCTGTCGGCCCTGCCGGCACGGGCAAGACATACATTGCCATCGCTCTGGCGGTCAGAGCTTTGAAAAACAGGGAAATAAAGCGGATTATCCTCACCAGGCCCGCTGTGGAAGCCGGTGAAAGGCTAGGCTTTCTTCCCGGTGACCTAAAAGACAAGCTTGACCCTTACCTGCAGCCTCTTTATGATGCATTGGGGGATATGATTCCGTCAAAGAAGCTTCAGGAATTCATGACAGACGGTACCATCCAGATAGCACCGCTGGCCTATATGAGAGGACGCACCCTGGACAGGGCGTGCGTAATCCTCGACGAGGCACAGAATACCAACCTCGGACAGCTCAAAATGTTTCTGACACGTATGGGATGCAATGCAAAATTCATCGTCACCGGCGATGCCACACAAGTCGACCTTCCTGTCAAATCCGACAGCGGTCTTATCCGCGGCATAAACTTGGTCAAGGACATCAAGGGCATCAGTGTAATTTCGTTCACCAATGATGACATCGTCCGTCATCCTCTCGTGACAAAAATCGTAAAAGCCTTTGACAAGGCTCAACCTGACAATATCGGATAATCAAAGAGGCCGACCCTTATATAGAGTCGACCTCATTTGATTTATATTCAAACAAAAGGGCTGATTACTCTGCAACCATCTTTGAATATTTCTCATATTTCTCTGCGAAAGAAGCATCTGCATCGCGGAAACGATATGTTGCATTCTTAAGGTACTCGGCCACACCAAGTTTGAGAGAATCATCCTTTGAAATCTCAAGCGCCTTCTCGAATGGCTCGATACAGCCTTTGAGAGATGCCTCGAACTGCTCTACGAGAGCCATGTACTTGGCATCATCAAGTTCCTCCTGAGCTTTCTGCTGAATGTCCGCAGCTTCATTGTAGAGGAGAAGTCCTTCGCCTACATAGCCGAACTCATATGAAGGGTTGATCTGGGCGCACTTCCTATATGAAGCAAGAGCCTCCTCCTTCTTGCCGAGCTCCTTGTAGATGTTTCCTTCTACATAGTAAAGGGAAGCATTGTTAGGCTCGTTCTTCTTTGCATTGTCAAGAAGGCTGAAGAGCTTGTCGGTGTCAGCGTTGCTGCTGACATAATAGTTGATAAGTCCGATAAGGATACCCTGGCTCTCAGGGAATGAAGCGAAACCTTCCTCAAGGATGCTCTTTGCACCTTCCTTGTCACCGAGTTTGTCCATGGCGTCGGCGAGTTTTGCATATACCTCACCGCCTTCTCCATAATACTTGTTTTCAAGGCACTTGTTAAGTAAATCCTTAGCTTTTGCGAAGTCATTGTTTGCGAGAGCGGCGAAGCCTGCATCGTAAACGTATTCATAATCCACTTCGTTGCAAGGCTCAACAGCGAGAGCGTTTGCGGCAGCTTCAAAATTCTGGCATGCGCTCGCCATGTCACCGAATGTATAAGCATCATAAGCATCCTGGACATACTTTTCTGCGACAGCCTTGATACCCTTTACGATATCTTCCGTCTTGGTTCCCTTAGGATCGTTCTTGTATGCGTTCTTGTATGCGTCAAGAGCCTTTCCGAGAGCATTGTCCACTACAGGTTTCGTAACCTTGATGACTGCGAGCTGGCCGGCCTCGTTGAAATAATAGTCTGCGGTCGCATAAGACTGCTTGGTATACTTGGTACCGTTGATCTCAACAGCTTCTTCGGATGATGGTTTCTGGCTGCCCATGACGAGTGCGAGTTCCTGGGCCTGAGCACCGATCCAACCGTTTCCGGCAGGAGCAGTGTTTGCATCCATGTAAGAAGATGCGAGTTTGAGCCATGTTGCCACCTTGGTAGCCTTCTTGGCGTTGCTTGCAGCTGCCTCGGCAGCCTCAACCGCTGCTTTAGCTGCAGCTGGAGTCTTGGTTTTTACCTGCTGTGCGTTGGCGAATGTCATGGACATTACGATAGCCAAAGCGAAAAAGATTTTTTTCATAAGAAAATGATATAGTTAGTTATTAATAATTACACAGATTCAGGATCCGCTGTTTCCTGTTCTCCTTCGTCTTCCGATTTGGCTACAACAGAGACTGCCGCGATAGAATCGGTGCCTCTGAGGTTTATTAGCTTGACACCCTGCGTGGCTCTTCCTGCCACTCTTATGTCACTGACAGGCATACGGATTGTCATGCCTGACCGATTGATTATCATAAGGTCATTATCTTCAGTTACAGTCTTCATAGCAACAAGAGTGCCAGTCTTGTCCGTAATGTCAAGAGTTTTCACACCTTTCGCCCCCCTGCTGGTGATGCGGTAGTCATCCCAGGCGGACCTTTTGCCATAACCGTTTTCGCTGACCACCATCACTGTAAGGTTCTCAGACTCAGGATCAGAAGGGTCTGCGGAAATCATTCCGACGACTTCATCATCGTCCTCAATGCTTATACCCCTCACACCGGACGCATTACGCCCGAGAGGACGGGCGTCCTCTTCGTTGAACCTTACGCACCTGCCATTCCTGGCCGCAATCATAATCTCATGGCCGCCGTTGGTCAGCAATGCCTCGACAAGTTCGTCTCCCTCGCGGACAGTGATGGCGATGATGCCTTTGCCGCGGCTGCGCTTGTTGGAATATGCCTCAAGAGTAGTTTTTTTGACTGTGCCGCGTTTGGTGACAAGCACGACATAATTGTTCTGGCAGTACTCTGAATCCTCAATGGCCTTGACCGAGAGATAGGCCTTTATCCGGTCGTCCGGATCAATTGCTATAAGGTTCTGGATGGCACGTCCCTTCGATGCACGTGTTCCTTCAGGCAGTTCATATACCTTCATACGGTAGCACAAACCCTTTTCGGTGAAGAAGAGCATGGTGCTGTGCATGTTGGCGACATATATGTGTTCGATGAAATCCTCATCCCTCGTGGCACTGGCCTTGATGCCTACGCCGCCCCTGTTCTGCGTACGGAATTCTGACAGGAGGGTGCGTTTGATATATCCCAGATGGGAAATCGTTATGACCATGTCGTCATCTGCATAGAAGTCTTCAGGGTTGAATTCGTCGGATGACATTGTAATCTCGGTACGTCTGGCATCGCCATATTTCTGCTTGAGATCTGCAGACTCCTGCTTGACGATGGCCAGCTGCTCCGATTCGCTTGCAAGAATCTCCTGGCAACGCGCGATGAATTTCTCCAGTTCGGCATATTCCGCCTGAAGCTTGGCTTTCTCAAGTCCGGTGAGCTGGCGGAGACGCATCTCTACGATGGCGGAAGCCTGTGTCTCCGAGAACCCGAAAGCGGCAATCAGTTCTGCCTTCGCCTCATCGATGTTGGCAGAGCGTTTTATAATGGCGATTATCTCATCAATGACGTCGATAGCCTTCAAAAGCCCCTCGAGGATATGAGCTCTCTTCTGGGCTTTTTCAAGGTCGAACCTTGTCCTGCGCACAACAACTTCATGGCGGAAATCCACGAAGTTGGCGATAATCTCCTTGAGCGGGAGAGTACGCGGACGTCCTTTGACAAGCGCGACGTTGTTGATCGCGAAGCTGGACTGAAGCGCCGTATACTTGAAAAGGGTGTTGAGCACGACATTGGCATTGGCGTCCTTTTTGAGGTAGAAAACTATGCGGATTCCCTCACGGTTGGAAAGTTCCTTGATGTCGGAGATCCCCTCTATCTTCTTGTCCTCGACCATCTCTCCTATGCGCTTTATCATCTCGCTCTTGTTCACCATATACGGGACCTCAGTGACAACTATGCAGTCACGGCCCCGCTCGTCCTCTTCAATTTCGGTCCTGGCGCGGACCACCACCTTGCCACGGCCGGTAGTATAAGCGTCAATGATGCCCTGGCGGCCCTGGATAATGCCTCCAGTAGGAAAATCCGGTCCCTTGATATGTTCCATCAGGCCATCGACAGTGATGTCCGGATTGTCAATATATGCGCAGATAGCGTCACAGCACTCACTGAGATTGTGAGGAGCCATATTGGTAGCCATGCCAACGGCAATTCCGGAAGAACCGTTCAAAAGAAGGAGAGGAGCCTTGGTCGGAAGGACTGTCGGCTCAGGGATGGTATCATCGAAATTGAGCTGGAAGTCAACGGTGTTCTTGTCAAGGTCCGCGAGAACATCCTCAGTTATCTTTTCAAGTTTCGCCTCAGTATAGCGCATGGCCGCCACCGGGTCACCGTCCATGGATCCGAAATTGCCCTGTCCATATATCAACGGATATCTTTGATTCCAGTTCTGGGCAAGACGGGCCATAGCGTCATATACGCTCGAATCGCCATGCGGATGGAACTTTCCCAACACTTCACCGACAATTCTCGCAGATTTCTTGGTCTGGCTGCCATAACCTAGTCCGAGCCCGTCCATCCCTAAAAGGACACGTCTCTGAACCGGTTTAAGGCCGTCACGAACGTCAGGGAGAGCTCTGGAGACAATGACGGACATCGAGTAATCGATGTATGCCGACCTCATCTCCTGATCAATCTCCACCGGTTCGATGATGCCGTGGATCTGCTCATTTGTCATTTCCTCATTATCCATATGATTGAATTCTCCTGTTTCTTATAGTATATAAA
>R27__coassemble_468_pt1 | contig 25936 bp, 22 predicted proteins | sample R27__metabat2_high_PE_015 | metagenome-assembled genome bin R27 | reverse complement strand
CATCCTTCATGCTTCAGCTTGTCCGTGCTGGGAACAATTTCCTTTCTGATGGGATTGCCTGTGAAGACTATTCTGTCTGCAGGGAAGAATTTCTCCATTCCTTCATAGGCCACACATATACATCCGGCTTTCTTTGAAAGAATCTTGTTGGTCAGTCCGGCAAATCCGTTCTGTTCCTGAATAAGAGTCGGGATCCCTTTCTCAGTGGCTTTCCAAAGAAGGGGAGCGCTTGCGTATCCGCCTACTCCGATGGCTATTTCCGGTTTGAATTCATCAATGACCTTTCCTGCTTTGCACAGGCTTTGAAGTACTTTGAACGGCACTTGCACGTCGTTTTTGATATTATGCCAGTTCAACTGGCGCTGTATGCCGACCATAGGCAGCCCCACAATCCTGTATCCGGCTGCAGGAACTTTCTCCATTTCCATCCTCCCTTCCGCTCCTACGAACAGTATCTCAGTATCCGGGTTCAATTCCTTCAGCTTTTCTGCAATCGAAACGGCCGGAAAAATGTGCCCTCCTGTGCCACCCCCACTTATTATCACTCTTAACGGTCTGTATTTCATATTCTTAGTGTCATTTTCAAGTTATACATTGTCTGATTCGAAGTCGTCAAGTGCGTCAAGTTCACCTTGGATGCCTTCATGCATCTGAATTTTCAGAGGTTCCGCATTCCTTGTTTCCTTGTCAATCTTCGGAGCGGCTTCGCGGCTGATGGACAATATCACTCCGAATGCTATGCAGAAAACTATGAATGATGACGCACCGTAGCTGATTATCGGCAGAGTCTGACCCGTAAGCGGGATGACACCGGTGTTCACAAGCATGTGGAGCATGGCCTGTCCGCTAATCAGAATCACGAGTCCTGATACTGTTATCTTGCCGAATTCGTCCTTGCAGTGCCGGACTATGATGGACCCTCTGGCGAGAAGGCTGACGTACAGGATGATTACAACCAAGGCCCCCAGAAGTCCGTATTCTTCTACGATGAAGCTGAACATATAATCTTCATACATAACCGGCACTACGTATCTTTGTGTGCTTTGACCGGCGCCTTTGCCGATCAGTCCACCCTGCTTTATGGCAATTTTCGCACTGTACGGCTGGCGTATGTCATCCAAAGCCTCGTAATACTCTATTGACTTCGGCTTTGCTGCATGGAACGCTTCCATCGCGTCGCCGCTGCCCTTGATGCGGCTGACCCATGTTTCCGCCCGTGAGCCCTCGAGCAGCTTCCCGTCAGTGACTTTGTCAATCAATACAATGCCGACGGCAAGTGTGATTATCACAAAGGCCGGCTTGACAAGTTCCTTTATGCCCAGACCGCCGACAAGGACGGTGATGAACATGATTCCTCCTATGAAAACGCAACTGGATCCACTTCCGGGAGCAATCATTCCCATTACAAAAATCATCGGGAAGTATATGTATATGGTTTTCTGCCATCCCGGTTTAGCCAGCCATTTGAAGTGCTCATGTTTTGACAGACGGTTTGCCAGCTTGAATCCTTTTTTGTGGAAAGCGTCCACAGCCCAGGCGAGATACATCACCATGGCCACTTTTATAACTTCATAGATATGCAGCTGCAGTCCTCCAATCTTTATGACCCGCCATGCTCCGTTGATCTGCCCTGCCTTGAAGAATGGAATCTTGTCGAAATGGCTGACTACAACGATCAGAAGGAATGCAGACAGTGCAAATCCCAGTTTTGACAGGCTGCGGTATGTTCTGGTGCCGATGAAGTTGTAGCAGACGAGCATCAGTCCGACTCCGAGCAGAATGACCTTCATCAAGTCCAGCACGACATCCACTCTGGTGGAGCTCCCGTTCAGCACTTCCTTTGTGGTGGATGTGGATGAGAATATGCACACGATGGACCACATGATGAGTGTCAGCACGATCAACCAGACGACCTTGTCTCCTTTGAGGCCGTCAAACAGATTCCATGTTGTGCTTCTATTCTTCATTCCTTGTATCCGTTAAAGGTTACGTACAGCTGCCTTGAACTGCTCCCCCCTGTCTTCGTAGCAGGAGAACAGATCGAAGCTTGCGCAGCATGGGCTGAGCAGTACGACGTCGCCGGGGCAGGCAAACCGGCTTGAAGCTTTCACTGCCTCTTCCGCTGATAAAGTGTCAACCATCATGTCATCTCCTACGATGCCACCGAAGGCTTCATGTATTTTCCTGTTGTCAACGCCAAGACACACGATGGCCTTGACTTTCTCTTTTACGAGACTCTTGAGCACGGAGTAGTCGTTGCCTTTGTCGGTACCGCCGACAATCCACACTACAGGCTTTGTCTGGCATTCCAGAGCATACCATGCGGCATCCACGTTGGTCGCTTTTGAGTCGTTGATGTAAAGCACGTCCTTGATGCTCAGGACCGGCTCAAGCCTGTGCTCTATCGGCTCAAAAGTGTTCAGGCTATCCCGGATGGTGGCATCATCGATATCCATCGCTTTCGCCGCCAGTGCAGCAGCCATTGAGTTGTATACATTGTGCTTTCCTCCGAGGGCAAGCTCCCTGAGGTAGATTTCGCTTTCGGACTCTTCATATTTCAGGACTATTCTGTCTCCGTCGAGGTAAGCGCCTTGATCCACTTTCGTCTGCTGGGTGAAAGGAAGCATCTTTGCCTGCACGATAATCTTGTTCAGGTGGTCGATGGTTATGGCATCGTCAGAATCGAATATGAAGCAATCCTCCGGGCGCAGATTCCTGACGATGCGGAACTTGGCTTTCACATACTCTTCCATGTTGTGGTTGTACCGGTCAAGATGGTCAGGGGTGATGTTCGTGATTATGGCTATGTCCGGTCTGAAATCATAAGCGTTGTCCAGCTGGAAACTGCTGATTTCCAAAACATAGTAGTCGAAATGCTCCGTTGCCACCTGATATGCGTAGCTCTTCCCTATGTTGCCTCCGAGCCCCACGTTCAGTCCGGCCTGCTGGAGAAGATAGTAAATCAGCGAGGTGGTGGTTGTCTTTCCGTTCGACCCGGTGATGCAGATTTTTTTCGCCTTGTCATATCTGCCTGCAAATTCAATCTCGGAAACGATACGTGTCCCCTGCTCCATCAGTTTCTGAACCATTGGAGCTGCAGTCGGGATCCCCGGGCTTTTCACTACTTCGTCTGCATTGAGAATAAGCTCTTCGGAGTGCATCCCTTGTTCGAAAGGAATCTCCCATTCCTTGAGCATATCGATGTAGTGGTCCGCAATTTTCCCTTTGTCTGAAAGGAAGACGTCGAAACCTTTTACTTTTGCGAGAACAGCTGCGCCGACACCGCTCTCCGCTCCACCCAATACTACAATTCTTGACATATCCTGTGCTATTGATTATCTGACTTTAAGCAACGCCAGAGTAGCTACGGCGAGTATGATACCTATTATCCAGAAGCGTGATACTATCTTGGCTTCAGGAACCGCGTACAAAGGCTTTTTGATGAGTGCCGGAACACCTTCCTTCTGGAAATGATGGTGCAAAGGGGTCATCTTGAACACCCTCCGGCCTTCTCCGTATTTCTTTTTTGTATGTTTGAAATATGTTCTCTGGATGATTACGGACAGGCTTTCCACAAGGAAAATTCCGCACAGCACAGGCAGAAGAAGCTCTTTCCTGATGAGTACGGCGCTTACTCCGATGATTCCTCCGAGTGTTAGGCTTCCGGTATCTCCCATGAACACCTGTGCCGGATATGAATTGTACCAAAGAAAACCTATCAATGCTCCGACGAACGCCGCCATGAACACTGCGACCTCACCTGATTCTTGAATGTACATTATGTTCAGATAACTGGCATTGATGGTATTTCCTCCCACCCATGCAAGTATTCCGATAACGACTCCGACTATGGCGGAGGTGCCGGCGGAAAGTCCGTCCATGCCGTCTGCAAGGTTTGTCCCGTTGGTGCAGGCGAGAATGACAAATATGATTACGGCCATGTATATGCCCCACGTGCAGTAAACGCCGAGCTGTCCGTTGAAAGGCGACAGCCATGAGTAATCGAACTCATTTGCTTTTACGAACGGAATGGTCGTGACTATGTTGTCAGTGTGGATATTCGGACTTATGCAGACAATCAACGCGATAATAAGTCCCAGGCCGAACTGGAGAATGAGTTTTTTCTTCTCGCTCAGTCCTTCCTTGTCATGTTTGAACACCTTGATGTAATCGTCAGTGAATCCTATCCCTCCACACCACAATGTCGTGAGCAGGAGCAACTGGATGTAGATGTTTGTCAAGTCGCATACCAGAAGGACAGTGGCAAGGATGGATATGATGATGATGATGCCTCCCATGGTCGGTGTACCCTTCTTCTGCATCTGGCCTTCAAGACCCAGGTCACGTATGGTCTCTCCTATCTGCTTGAGCTGAAGCCAGTGTATGATACGCTTCCCGGCGAAGAATGTGATGAGCATACTGATGACGAATGCCGCCATCGCCCTGAATGTCAAGTAGGTCATAAGACCCTGACCGGGGATATCGTATCTCTGTAACGCTTCGAATAGATGATATAGCATATAAAGTTTGCGGTTTTAGTCCAATGCGTTTCTGAATATCTCGTTCACTATTTCCTTTTCGTCGAAATGCCTCTTTTCCCTTCCGATGATCTGGTAGTTCTCATGTCCTTTGCCGGCGAGCAGGATGGTGGCGCCGTCGTTTGCTGTCATGACGGATGTCCTTATTGCTTCCTTGCGGTCGCTGATGAACAGGGATTTGGCAATGCCTGCCGGTGTGAACCCTTTCCGGATGTCATCCATTATGTCTTCTGTGTTTTCTGTACGGCTGTTGTCTGAAGTCACGACTATGCGGTCAGACATATCTTCCGCAACTTTCGCCATTTCAGGTCTTTTGGTCCTGTCGCGGTCCCCTCCGCATCCGAACAGGCATATCAACTGTTTCTCAGGAGCGATTTCCCTCAATGTCTTCAAAACATTCTCCATAGCGTCCGGTGTATGGGCATAATCGATTATTACGGAAATTCCACGCGGCCCCCTCAGGTTCTCCAGTCTTCCCGGAGCCGACTGAAGCTTGCTCAAAGAGAGAAGCGCTTCTTCCTTGGTTGCACCTATGGACACGGCTGTGGTATAGATGGCGAGAAGATTGTATGCATTGTGCTGGCCGATAAGTCTTGTCCAGACTTCAGTCCCGTCAATTCTCAGCATCATGCCTTCAAAACTCTCTTCCATTATCCGGCAAGTGTGGTCCGCCACGTTCCGGCAAGAGTATGTGATGATTTCCGCACGAGTGTTCTGCATCATCACCATCCCGTTTCTGTCGTCAATGTTGGTTATCGCCAAAGCATCCTTCGGCAGATTGTCGAAGAAAAGTTTCTTGCATCTCAGATATTCGGCGAATGTCCCATGATAGTCCAGATGGTCGTGAGTGAGATTCGAGAAGATTCCGGCCTTGAATTTCAGTCCGGCGACTCTGTCCTGTTCGATACCTATGGAACTGACCTCCATGAAACAGTATTCACACCCTGCATCGACCATTTCGCTCATCAGATAATTGATGGTGATAGGATCTGCCGTGGTGTTGGCCGTTTCAGTTCTTTTTGTCCCGACGTAGTTTGCTATTGTTGACAGAAGGCCGCAATTGTATCCCAGTCCCATGAACAGATTGTACAGCAGGGTGACAGTGGTGGTCTTGCCGTTAGTACCGGTGATTCCGACAAGCTGGAGCTTTTCGGAGGGATGATGATAATAATTGGAGGCGCATATGGCCAGATCCTTGCGGGAGGCGGATACTACGGCGCCGGCTCCGGATTCAATGGCGGAGCCGATGAAATCGTGCCCGTCAGTGGAGAAGCCTTTCACAGCAATGAACAGGGCTCCGGCAGTCGCTTTTCTGGAATCGCTGCATATTGATGAAATGTCCGTGGAAGGGCTTCCATAGACTATTTCAACTTCTGTGTTTCTTATTATTTCTTCAAGTTTCATTTGAGAACAATATTTACTGTGCCACCTTTCTTCAAAGCCGATCCGGCTTTAGGGCTCTGGGAGGACACGTGCCCTGCACCCGAATATTTCAATTTCATCCCTGAATTTTCCACTGCGAAAAGAGCGTCTTTGAGGCCCAAGCCGGCCAAGTCCGGTACCAAGCCTTCCTGAAATTGCGTCCCTGAGGCTTTCATATGCGGGACAGCTTGTTTAGCGGCAAGGCTTTCCTGCCATTTGGAGTCCATGGACCAGATTCCGTCAACAATCTGTCTGGCGGCAAGGGCCGGAAGGGTGCCGCCATAGAAACTTTCACTGTCCAGAATGGAATACACCACTACAATAAGTGAGTATTGCGGGTCTTCTGCGGGAAAGAATCCCACAAAAGTCGCCTGATTCTTTTTCCTGCCTCTTTCGTCAGTATATTTTCCTGCTGATGTCTTTGAATCGTTTGCATCCAAAAGAATCCTTGCTGTTCCCGTCTTTCCCGCCACGGTGCATTTCGTGTTCTTCAGCCTTGTCGCCGTTCCGCTTTGGACGACCGCCGTCAGACCCCGAGTAATGGTGTCTGCCGTAGCTCTTGAACAAACGGAGGCGTTGAGGATACTCGGACCGAGCTTTTCCTTCACGGATCCGTTCTTCTCAATGTCTTCCACAAGGTACGGTTTCATCATCTTTCCTTTGTTCGCGATAGAATTGTAGAAGGTAAGAATATGGAGAGGGGTCTCCGTGACAGAATAACCGTAAGCGGTGGTCCCAAGGCTTGTATTGCTCCATGACTTGCTGTCCGGAGAAGGCACGGAAGGTGCGGCCATGCCGTCAATGTCGAAATCAAACGCCTCTCCGAGCTTGTACATATATAGCTTGTCAATGAAATCTTTCGGCCTGTCTGAATAATGTTCCATTGCAAGATGGGCGAAAACATAGTTCGAAGACATCTCCAAACCTTTCAGGACAGTGATTTCCTTCGTGTTGTTCTGGTGCTCGTAGTCATAAATGTGCTGGTCAAGAGGCAGAAGTCCTTCTTTGCCTCCGTTGGTAGGTATTCTGTCTTCCAGCGACTTGATGCATCCATCCTCGAGAAGGGTCATGATTGTGGAGGCTTTGAAAACCGAGCCCGGTTCTCCTGCCCGTCCGATGGCGTAATTATAAGTTTCTCCCATCAGTCCCGATTGCGGATCTCTTTTCAGATTGACCATGGCCCTGATAGCACCGGTGCTGACTTCCATTACGATCGCGCATCCGCCTTCAATTTTCATGTTGGTGTCAATCTGTGATTTCAACGCTCTGTCGGCAAGGTCCTGAATGTCAACGTCCAGAGTCGTCCTGATGTCCAAGCCGTCCACAGGTTTTACAGCCGTGCTGTCAAAAGTCTGCACAGTTTTCCTCCCGTCTTTTTTTACGGTATAGCGGTAGCCTCCCGTTCCATGTAGCTTTGAATTGAACTTGCCTTCAATACCGATGTAGTTGTTTGAACTGGCATCGGTGTTGTCCCTGACAAAACCTATTGTCCTTCGTGCAAGAGTCCCATACGGGTATTGGCGGATGTCCTTGCGGCTCACTATCAGGCCTCCTTTATATTGGCCTTCATTGAACAGAGGAAGCTGCTTCAACTCCTGAAGAGTGTCGTAGTCGACGGACTGGGCGATAAGACGGTATCTGTTGCCCTTTTCCCGGTCGGCCTTGATCTGGGCGAAATACTCATCGGCAGTTTTATCCTTGATGATTCTTGCGAGACCTTCAGACAGGTCTTTCGCTTTCTTCATCCATTCTTTCTCTTTCTCGGCTCCGCTTGCCCCTTCCCTCTTGTATTCGTCCTTCAAAACACTGCAGTCCATGGCTATGACATACGAGGTGAATGAAATGGCGAGCTTGCGTCCGTCTCTCGCCAGAATGGCTCCTCTTTCCGGCAGGATGAGATCTTTCGTGACAGGAGGGGTGAGTTCCGATTCGATGGCAGGGTCCGGCTTGAAGAACAGTTGTATGCGGATGATCTGCCCCACCAGGACAACCGCCCCGATGAGAGAAAGGATGTAAAAGACATACAGTATCCTGCTGATGCTGTCCCTGTCTTTCATTTTATCTGTTTTTTCCGCCATAATTCATTTTTTCAAAACCGTTGCGGGCTTTCCGGGCTCCGCCACTTTCGAACCGCTGCTCTCCAGCAAGTCTTCCAACGCTGCTCTGCGGTCCAATGTCCTAAGTTCGAATTCCAGATTCGAGTGCTGTATTTCGAGTTCTTTCAAGACTGCCTGGTTCTTCTCAATCTTTGCGAGAGTGGAATCGACTCCCAGACTGAACCATATCAGCATCCCGCAAAGGAAAAAGAAGTACACGATATGTATGAAGTATCTGCCGACATTCAACCTGAGCAGGAATTGTCCGTGAAAGATTGCGCTGGCGCTGTCTTTCAACAATCTCCAGATGTCCTGAAGTTTCCATTTACGTGCTTCTTCCATTTCTATTCCTCCTTTGGTGTTTTCTCCGCGATGCGGAGTTTTGCACTTCTCGCTCTCGTATTTGTCGCAATTTCGTCCTCTTGAGGAAGTATGGGCTTTCTGTTCACGGCTTTCAGCGGGACGTTCAACCTGCCGAACATGTCTTTTTCTTGAGTCCCGTCAACGTTTCCGGACTTGATGAAGTTCTTCACCATCCTGTCCTCGAGCGAATGGTAAGTAATGACCACAAGCCTTCCACCTTCTTTCAGGCTTCCGGCCGCACCTGAAAGGAATTTCTCAAGTGACAGCATTTCCTGATTCACCTCTATCCGGAGCGCCTGATAAACCTTTGCCAAATACTTGTGTCCGGCAAATGCAGGCAGTACGGGTTTAAGCACCGCATCCAGCTGTCCTGTGGTGACAATCTCTTCTTTCTGGCGGGCTGACACAATAAGCGAAGCCACTTTCCTGGAGTTTTCGACTTCTCCATAAAGACGGAAAATCTTCTCCAGATCCTCCTGACTGTATGTGCCGACGATTGTAGCGGCGGTGACTGCGGACTGAACGTTCATTCTCATGTCCAATGGGGCATCTTCATACCTGAAAGAAAACCCTCTGTCAGCCGTGTCGAACTGATGGGAGGATACTCCCAGATCAGCCAGTATACCGTCCACTTCGCACTCCCGGTAATCGCGCGTGGCCTTGTGGGCCTCCAGGAGCGCGAAGTTGTGGACGAATCGGAAATTATTGTGAATCAGGGTGAGGCGATTGTCGTCCATCCTGTTGCCAATGGCATCGCTGTCGCGGTCGAAAGCAATCAGCTTTCCTTCCGCGGAGAGTCTTGAAAGAATCTCTGCGGAATGCCCGCCACCACCGAACGTGGCGTCGATGTATGTTCCTGACGGATTTGTGACCAGAGCGTCAACGCTCTCTTTCAAAAGGACCGGATTGTGATATTCTGACATAGCTCAAGACTTCTACCTGGATGCAGGCAGTTTTCCGGCTATGGCTATGAATTCTTCGTTTGAAATCTTGCTTGCTTCGTACTTTTCCTTGGCCCAGACTTCGATCTTGTAATCATTACCGGAAAATACCACTTCCTTCGTTACACCAATACGATCCAACAGTTCCTTGGAGATTGTTATGCGTCCGAATTTGGCGTCCGGCTCCACGATGTCGCGGTCACGCATATAAGCTCTCCAGAACCTCGCGTGGTCCTCGTTGAACATATCCAAACGGCTTCGAACCTCATCCGACTGCTTCTGCCACTCTTCGTAGGAGTACATTTCAAGGCAGTCCTCGAATATGTCCTTCTTGACTACAAATCTCATGTCACCACCTTCAGGCATCATGTTCTTGAGCGGCGAAGGAAAGACCAGCCTTCCTTTGTCGTCCATTTTCGAGGTATAATTGCCAATGAAAGTGACCATAGGTTATACAAAATTCACGCGATTGCTACAAAGGTAAGAAAATTTTTTACAATTTCTTCCACTATTTTCCAAATTTTTCCACCAACCGTAAAAAATCGTCAATGTCCTTGAAATACCACTACATCCTGCTTTTTTTATGCGTTTTTTCCTTTTGCATTTTTCATTTTCGCGGACATGTAATTCCGAAACGATTATGAGAATCAAAGAAATGGCGGAGGCCGAAAGGCCGAGGGAGAGAATGATGGGGAGCGGTCCGTCAAACATGAGCAACGGCGAGCTTATTTCCATTCTTCTCCGCACCGGAATAAAAGGGGAGAGCGCTGTGGAGATGGCTCAAAGGTTATTGGCCAAGGCGGGGGGGTCCTTGACGAAACTGTCGCAAATGAATTTGAAACAGTTCCAATCCATCAACGGATTCGGTGGGATGAAAGCTCTGCCAATAATGGCCGCCTTGGAACTTGGGAGACGTTTTCTCGATGAAGGAATGGCAATAGAGAAACTGTCTGTCATTTCTCCGGCCCAGATATTCAGAATGATGAAGCCGGCTCTTAAAGGTTTGACCTACGAGGAATGCTGGGCAGTATTCTTGAACAGTGCAAATTATGTGATCTCAAGGGAAAGGATGAGTTCGGGAGGATTGAACTCAACTGTCATTGACGTCAAGTCAATCGCTTCCATGGCCTTGACTCTCAAGGCTGTTTCCGTCATCCTTGTTCACAACCATCCGTCCGGGAACCCGCGTCCCGGAAATGAGGACATCAGGCAGACAGAAATACTGCGTCTGGCCCTTTCTTCTCTATCAATCTCCCTTGTGGATCATGTGGTCATGTGTGACGACAGTTATTTCAGCTTTGCTGACGATACGGTTTATGAAGGTTGATGCTATAACTCCTTGCGCAGACGCGCTTTAGGGATACTCAGCTGGTCGCGGTATTTGGCGATGGTCCTTCGCGCGACTTTGTACCCTCTGGCATTCATCTCATCCACAAGCTGGTCGTCAGTGAGAGGTTTCCGCTTGTCTTCCTTGGATACGCAGTCGAGAAGGGCTTTCTTCAGTTCCCTTGTGGAAACTTCTTCGCCTTCCTGGTTTTCCAACCCTTCTGAGAAGAAGTATTTGAGAGGAAAGATTCCGAAATGAGTCTCAATGTATTTGCTGTTCACAACTCGGGAAATAGTTGAAATGTCAAAGCCGGTTATCTCTGCGATGTCCTTGAGAACCATGGGTTTGAGATGAGATTCGTCCCCGTCGAGAAAATAGTCGTGCTGATAGTCCAGAATAGCCTTCATGGTGCTTTCCAGAGTGTTCTGCCTTTGTTTGAGCGCCTCGACGAACCATTTCGCGGAATCTATCTTCTGCTTGACGAAAGTGGCGGCTTCTTTCTGTTTTCTATCACTCGTCCCCTTTGTCTCCGCCAGCATTTCCGCGTATTTCTTGTTCACCCGGATTTCGGGGATATTGAACCGTGGCATGGAAAGCTTGGGCTCACCGTCAACGATGTCAAGCATGAAATCCGGCACAATCTGTTGGGCCTGATCGTTGTACGAATCGTCGATCTGACCACCGGGAGCAGGATTAAGCCTGATGATTCTGGTGATCGCTGCTTTCAACTCATCTTCACTTATGCCCATCCTGGACATGATCTTCTGGAAATGCTTGTTCGTGAATTCATGAAAATGGTTGGTAAGAATGGCAGTGGCATTGATGACGTCAGGGGTCTGCTTTTGTCTTTGGAGCTGCAGAAGAAGGCATTCCTTCAAGTCACGTGCTCCGACTCCGGCGGGATCGAACTGCTGGATTATGCCGAGAATGTAAGCCACTTCATCATAGTCGGTCTCTATGTTCTCGCGGAAAGCGATGTCGTCTACGATGGTGTCAAGGTCTCTTCTCAAATACCCGTCATCATCTATGCTGCATACAAGATACCTGCCGACAGCCATCTGATGTTCGTTCAGATTTCTGAATCCCAACTGGGTCAGAAGGCTTTGGCTGAAACTCTCCTTTACTGAAAAAGTGTTGTATTCGGGACGTTCGTCCTTACCGTAGTTGTTGACATGCAGTTTGTACGAAGGTATAGGGTCGTCGGTGTCCAGATCGTCAATGGAAATGTCTTTTGGCTGCTCGTCCTCTTCGTCCCTGCTTTCAGCTGGGGTGTCATCGAGTACAGGATTATCCTCAAACTCACTTTTCACTCTTTGTTCCAGTTCCTGGATGGGGAGTTCGATGAGCTTGATGGTCTGAATCTGAAGCGGAGAAAGCTTCTGAACCTGTTTCTGCTCGAGTCCTTGTTTAATCATTCCTTTTATTGCCGTTTGGTCACCTTTACAGTATCAACCGTATATGAATGCTTTTTGTCGACTATGGGATAATTGATGTTCTCCTTGACTACCAGAGAGGATGGATATTCAGCTTTTAGCGCTTGCAGCATCTGCAAGGCTTCAGACTTGGTGCGGAAGTCTCCGACAGTGACTTTGAAGAAAGGACTGGCGAAACTCCTGTATACACCGATTCCCGGATGAAGGCTTTTGAAACGGTTTACCGTTTCTTCCGATGAACTTCTTGAATCCTGTTTGTTGTCAAAGAAAATCCTGACTCTGTATCCTGATATCTTTTTTGATCTGTTCCTTTCAATCTTCTGGGCCATTGCCTTTGAAATGGCTTGTGACTGATGGACGTTGACTTCATTGAAGATGTTTTTTCCGACCAATGATTCATCAAGACCGGAAACAGGGATGTATACGAGGGAGTCCACGACGGTTACATGATTCTGGGCGGAAGCACAGAACGCTGTTGCAAAAAGAATGGCTATGATGATGGATGACTTTTTCATATCATTGTAACGTTGATGATGAGATCTGTGTAAGCAGCCGCCACTTCAGGATCCATCAGGTCTGTAACTTTTATATTCTTGAATCTGATTGTCTTTCTCAGTCCACATCTTAATCTTGCTTTCATGGACATATTGATGGTCATGTCACTGAAGTTCTTGCTGAGAGCGAGAGAAAGCAAATCTCCGATGCTGACGCCTTTGCTGATGGCTCCAAGGCAGTCAAGAGGATAAACGCCTGCACTTTTTTTCGGCACAACCATTTTCCCGGCCTCGAATGTAGCGAACTCTTCTGTCCCTTTCATTATGGTCCCCTTTATGTCCGATATTGTCAGATTCGTCATAGGATTGACGACCCCTACGTTCAGAACGGCTTTCACTCCCTTGAGTCCGTTCGGTGAGACTGAGGCGACCGAGCATGAAGTCACCTTGAACCCCTTGGCGCCGGAACATCCGTTCGCACATGACACAGTGAGAATGACGAGCAGTATGTTCAGCAATCGTTTCATGAGGTACTTCCGCTTTCTTCGCAAAGATATAAAAAAATCCTATCTTTGTCTTGCAAATCCTCAAGGGTTGTGCCAAACTTGAAAATGAAGAAGGTTTATATCGAGACATACGGATGCCAGATGAATGTCAATGACACGGAGGTCATTCTTTCCATTCTGGAAAAGGAAGGTTATGAACGCGCTGAGAACATGTCGGACGCCGATGTGATAATGGCGAACACTTGCTCTGTCCGTGACAACGCCGAACAGCGCATCCGGGGACGTATCGAGCAATTCAACCTTCAGCGCAAGTCAAGACCTGTCGTCATCGGCATTCTCGGTTGCATGGCCGAGAGATTGAAGGACAAGTTGCTGGACACAGGCAAAGTTGACATTGTCGTCGGTCCGGATGCTTACCGGAGTCTTCCCCGTTTGTTGGCAGCAGCATCCGAAGGACATCCTCAGATGGATGTAACACTCTCACGGGAAGAGACTTATGCCGATATCATCCCGGTGCGTACCGATACGAAAGGCGTATCTGCGTTCATATCCATAATGCGCGGATGCAACAATGTCTGCTCATACTGTGTCGTACCTTATACCAGAGGCGCCGAACGCAGCCGTGATCCTCGCACCATTGTCCGTGAGGCCTGTGACTGCTGGAGCAAGGGGTATAAGGAAGTGACCCTTCTAGGCCAGAATGTGGATTCATATCATTGGAAGACGGAAGACGAAGATGTAAGTTTTGCCCGTCTGCTTGAAATGGTGGCGCAGGTCAGCCCTGAACTCCGTGTACGTTTCTCCACATCCAACCCTCAGGACTTTTCCGATGAGGTCATATACGTGATGGCGGAATATGACAATATCTGCAAGCACATCCATTTCCCTGTCCAGTCGGGTTCAAACCGTATGCTTGAGAAGATGCGCCGCCGCTATACACGCGAGTGGTATCTTGAGAGAGTCGCGAAGATCCGCAGTGTCATTCCTGACTGCGGACTCACTACTGACGTGATTGCAGGTTTCTGCTCGGAGACGGAAGAAGACCATAAAGAGACCCTGAGCCTTTTTGAGGAGGTCTGCTTCGATACTGCGTTCATGTTTTATTATTCTGAACGTCCGGGAACAATAGCTGCACGCAATTATCCCGATGACGTTGACATTGAGACAAAAACCCGCCGCCTGAATGAGATAATCGCTCTCCAGAACAAGTGCAGTCTTCTGAGTTATCGGAAGGATATCGGCAAAAAGTTCAAAGTACTGGTTGAAGGGACTTCAAAGAAAAGTGCTGAGGAACTTTGCGGGCGCGCATCCAACAACAAGATGTGCGTATGGCCGGATACCTCCCACAAGGCAGGGGAATACGTCGAAGTGGAAGTGACAGACTGCACGTCCGCAACCTTGTTGTGCAAGCTTGTATGATTTTTGATTGTCCTGAAGTGTTTGTGTTAGCTTTTTGCCAGTATTGAGCATGGAGGGACGGCTGCATTTTTAGAACATCCCATGAAAGACGGCTATAATAAACTGAGTTGGCGCGAGCGTATATGTTTCTGCTCCGGAGACTTTGCGCAGAATATAATATACCAGACAGTCAGCATCTGGCTGCTGTTCTTCTATACCAATGTCTACGGTCTTGCTCCGGGCGCCGCTGCGGTGATGTTTCTGGTCGTCCGCATAGTGGATGTCATCTGGGACCCCGTCGTGGGCGCATTCATCGACAAATCCAACCCACGCTGGGGGAAGTATCGTTCATGGCTGTTGCTCAGCGGAGTACCGCTTGCAGGCTTTGCGATTCTATGCTTCTGGAACGGTTTCAGCGGTTCGTTGCTGTATGCATATATCACCTACATAGGCCTGAGCATGTGCAATACCCTTATCAACGTGCCATACGGAGCGCTTAATTCCTCTTTGACCAGGGATGTCGATGAAATCACCATTCTGACCAGTGTCAGGATGGTGATGAACAATATCGCCGCTCTTCTGGTCAAGACCCTTCCGCTGGTGATTGCCGTTTTTGCTCCGAAAATCCTTGATCCCGAAAGCGGAAGGATGGTAGCGCAGTACAACACGCCCGAGGCGGGAGGCGCTTGGTTCATCACGATGACCATTTTCTCCCTTTTCGGCCTCTTGCTCCTGATTTTCTGCTTTTCCGGCACTCATGAGAAGGTGGTCATGGACAAGGACAGCTCCGAGGGCGTGAAGGTCAGCGATGTGTGGATGGAGTTCTTCCGCAACCGTCCGCTTCGAGTGCTCGCTTTTTTCTTCATCATTTCGTTTACGATGATGAGCGTGAGCAATGCGGCTGACTCGTATTTCATGGCTTATAACATCGGAGCCGACACTTTCATGACCACGGCCTTCATGTGGCTCGGCACTGTCCCGGCTTTCATTTTCATGCCACTGGTGCCGGCAATCAAGCGCAGGGTGGGGAAGAATGGTATGTTCAGGATTTTCATCGGACTTGCCATAGCCGGAATGCTGATGATGTATCTTCTGGTTTCATTCCCAGCAACGCGCTCGCAATTCTGGATGCTCTGTGTGGCCCAGTTCATAAAGAGCACGGGTGTACTGGTGTCTACCGGGTATATGTGGGCGCTTGTGCCTGAAGTTGTGACGTACGGGGAGTATACTACCGGCCGCCGTGTCGCGGCTATTGTGAATTCAATCATGTGTCTGTTCCTGAAGGCCGGAATGGCCCTTGGCGGTGTGATTCCCGGATTTGTGCTGGCATGCGTCGGGTTCGATGCGCAGGCCGAAACTCAGCCTTTGATTGCGGAACAGGGCATTCTGTGGCTGGTCACCATCATACCGGCAATACTGATGCTCTTAGGTTTGTTCGTCATCAACAGATATGAACTGACCGATGAGAAGATGGATGAAATCAACGCGGCAGTTTCGGGGTCCGGAAATTAGCGGCGCATTCCGGCTGGTCACTTGTAGCGAACAGTGCCGGTGTTGCCTGTGTGGGCAAGTTCACGCCCCGTTCATCCATGTCCCAGCGTGCCATCGCCAGCATGACAGCCTTCCCGGTAAGAAACAGACAGTTCCCTTAATGAAATTGGGGCTGCTGACAATCATTTGCCAGCAGCCCTCAATATATGAGTTTCGTTGGTTGTTACTGAACGAACGCGATGATTTCGCCTTTGACAACTTCCTTGCCCTGCTTGCCTGTCACGGCGACTATGCGACCGCTGACAGCCGGAACTATCTCTTCCATTCCGTAGTATGTCTGAACGTACCCCATAGCCTGGCCTGCTTCCACTTCCGTGCCGGCAACAGGAGCCTTGGATTCATCTTCAGCGTCAACTTCCCAAAGAAGCTGTCCCTTGACAGGAGCCTGGACAGGAATGGCCTTAGGGAATTTCTCTGTATATGAATTGATATCGAACTCAGGCATCTCTATGACAGGACGCTTCACGATAATAGGTGCTCCGGCTTTTTCCTTGAGGGCCTCGAGGTCTTTGTAAAAACGCTCTTTTGCTATGCCGGAACGGTAATCCAGATACTGGCGCTCGTGCATTGCAAGTTCGAAGAGCTCTTCGTCATCCTCTCCGTACTCCCAGCCCTTCTCGTCCATCATCTGCCTGAATTTAGGAAGCTCGTCAGGATAGTTGTCCTGAGGGTTGCCGGTCTGGAACTCGAATCCTTTCTCCTTTGCAAGTGCAACGATTTCCGGAGCGAGAGGTCCCGGGAGGTTGCCCATCTTGCCGAGAATCATTCCCCATGTGTCCTTGTCTATGGTTGAGAAACGTGGCTTGCCGCTGGCGAGGTTGAACAGGTTCATGAGGGCTGTGTTCTTTACATACTGGCTGAACGGGGTCACGAGCGGAGGATATCCAAGCTTAGGCCATACGTACTCGACCTCGTTGAACAGCTTGACCATCAATGTGTCAAGACTGCTGACAGGCTGACCGTGGCTGCGCTCGGCTGCATTGATTGCGTCCTTGAATCCAAGCAGGTCGGCCATCATCGATCCCATCATTCCTCCTGGAAGACCGCAACCGACGAGGAGCGAGGTCATCTGTGAGTTGGTAGGGTTGATCCAATACCCGAGGAAATCGTCGATGAACGACTGTGTCAGATGGCGGACTTCCATATATGCGTCCATGTTGATGTCCTTTACGAGGAATCCGTCAGCTTTCATCATCTCACGGATGGTGATCACGTCAGGATGTACCTTGCCCCAGGAAAGAGGCTCGACGGCGACATCAAGATAGTCCGCTCCCGCGCGTGCTACTTCAAGCATTGAAGCCGGTGAGAAGCCAGGACCGGTGTGTCCGTGGTACTGAACCTTGATATGAGGATATTTCTTCTTGATTTCAGTAACGAGCTGTCCGAGGAAGGTAGGACGGCCGACTCCGGCCATGTCCTTGAGGCAGATTTCGTCGGTACCGTATTCAACGAGTTTATCGACGATGCCCATATAGTACTCAACAGTGTGAATAGGGGAATTGGTGATGGAGAGGGCGGCCTGGGATATCATCCCCGCTTTCTTTGCATATTCGACTGAAAGCTTGAGGTTTCTGTGGTCGTTGAGTCCGCAGAATGAGCGGGCTATGTCCGTACCCTGAGCTTTCTTTACCTTGAACATAAGTTCACGTACATCAGCAGGTACCGGGTTCATTCTGAGTGCATTGAGACCTCTCTCAAGCATATGGGTCTGAATCCCGACCTTATGGAAAGGAGCGGTCCAGGCTCTGACTGACTTGTTAGGGTTTTCGCCATAAAGGAGATTCACCTGTTCGAAAGCGCCACCGTTTGTTTCAACTCTGTCGAAGCATCCCATGTCTATGATGGCTGGTGCAACTTGTACCAATTGGTCAACCCTTGGCTGATATTTGCCCGAGGATTGCCACATATCCCTGTAAACGAGGGAGAATTTTATTTCACGTGCCATATGTTTAGTGTTTTATATGTAATATCATGTCACAATTACACAAATATAGTAAAAATTTTTGACAATCATTTTTTTTTACTACCTTTGCAACCTCAATACACGGTGCGATTAGTTCAGTTGGTAGAGCACCAGATTGTGGTTCTGGGTGTCGTGGGTTCGAGCCCCACATCGCACCCCAACTGAGTCCCTCGGATTGTTCCGGGGGTTTTTTGTTTTCAATCACGCCTGTTGAGCTGCCGTACAATCTTCTTTATCAAAACGTCAATCGACTGGTCCGGTTCAATGATATTGTAGTCTTCCCAGAAGCTGCTGTCCGTAAAGTCCGATACCCGGTCGGAAAGAATGTCCTTGAATCTGACCCTTCCGGCAGGTTCGATGGCTATTCCTCCGTTCTTGTGGTCGGTGACCGCCATTTCTTCCGTCACGCTGAAGTAATTCCTGAACAATGAATGCTGCCTTCTTGTGGAAAAACCGACGTCAGCCCGGCAATAGTCATAATACCATAGTCCGTCGAAGCATCTGTAGTTTATGACATAGTCAGCGCTGTTCACATAGAATTTAGTGTTTGAAGGGCGTTTCAATATAAAAAGGCCGGCAGCTTCCTCCTCTCTCCCTTCCAATGCCATGGAAAACTCCACCCGGCCAATGGCCAGGCTTTCGGTCTCGATATAGATTCTGCCTCGGAACAGTATTTCCTTCGCCTTGTCCCCTGGTTCAAACTCCAGTACATAGAACGAATGACCGTCAATGCTCTCCACTCCAACCATATCGAATGAGTAAGCCTTGATGGCTTCATCGATTGAAAAACCGAGGAAAGGGTCCTTTGCCATGTCCAACTGAAGGGCAGTGCTGATGCCTCCCTGAAGCTTGACGAACAAAGTGTCGGACGTGTCATAATTGGTGCTTCCGCGTCCCTTGTATATTCCGACCCGGTCAATCTGTATTCCGGTATAGGAACTTTTGTCTATGTCGATGACCGCTTCATTGAGCACCAGATATTTGCTTGTACCCTTTTTTACCATTTCCCTGTAGAATGCAGTCATTCCTATACGGGTGTTGGGAAAATTGTCCCTGATTCGGTAAAATGCGGAACGGAACAGTATTACAGGGTCTATAGCCCTGATGGTCGCAGGGTCAAGTTGAAGTGCAGTGGGGGACAGCCTGATTTCCAAAGGGGCGTCTATGGTGTGTCCGTGGAACCTGCTGGTCTCAAGGCTTTCAGTGATATAGCCAAGATGGCTGATTTCGACTCTTGACGTTTCCGGAGTCTCTGCCGGGATTTTCAACGAGAACATTCCGTCTGCGTTGGAAACGTTTGTAATCTTTGTCCCTTCCAGACTGATTGAAGAGAAAAACAATGATTCTCCGGTTTTAATGTCGGATACATGACCATATAGCGTAATGACCTCCGCTTCCTGCCCCGACAAGCATAAAGGAACAAGGATGAATGTCAATAATAAGAAAAAGAATCTTCCGATCGGCGGCTTCATGGAGTGACGTGGTATTTCAAATCTCCGGAAAATACTGTTCTGTTCTTTGTCAGGACTCCGCCAACTGTATGAAACCATTCGTTCTCAATGTGGAGGACAATGGAATCGACGTGTGGAGGAAGAAGACCGTCCAGTCTGAACGAATGGTATGACCTGAAGATGTCCAGGGTTGAGAAGTCGGTACCGGGATAGTCCGGGCTATCTTCGAAAGCATTGTGGCGGAACTTGAAGAAGAGGGTGTCGGAATTGCTTCTGGAACCGTCAAATTCAAGATTGATGGAATGGCGGATATCGGAATCCTTGGCCTTCAATACTGAGACCATGGCATTGATGTATCCATTCCCGAGCCAGACGGTGGCATCTATCGCATCATGTCCCAATGTATCCGTTTCGGACTGCCTTCCTGCAACAGGTTTCTTGATAGTGACCGGAGCGAATTCAAGCAGTTCTGCACAATATGCATTGTTTCCTGTTTTTTTTATGTCGTTGATTTCACAGTTTGCCATCACCCTCTCTGTCCCGTCAGGGATGCCTGCTGTCCTGTCTTTCTTGATTTCAAATGAAACACCGTTGTCTGAAAGCAGTTCATTCCTGCTGACGACTGAACACATCATTGCGCCGGTAACGACTCCGGTGTCTTGGCTGATGCAGGAAACCGCAGACAGCACCATTGAGATTATGGAAAAAGAAAGGATTGCTGTACGTTTCATTTTGAGATCCCCTTTTTTGCTGTTGGATGGCAGATAATCTGAATGTCTATGCCATCCACTTTATACCCGCGGTAACGTTTGTGCCTGATGCGGTTTTCAACCATTTCGATCAGTTCTTCGTCCAGAACATCCTTGAAACCGTTGTTAGCCGTGTCGTACAAATGAATATGAGTGAACGTGTTGACGTCAAAATACATTTTGTTGTTGGCGCTCAGCCTGTGGCTGTAAATACCGAGCAGGGACATCTGGGAGAGGATATTGTAAACGGATGCTATGGTCAAAGGCTTTTTTCCGTTTGCGCTGATCCATTCGCAAATCTGATCGGCGCAGGCGTGCCCAAGAGCAAGCATCGCTTCATGAACGGCGATTCTTTGTGGCGTTGCTTTCAATGAGCGCTTCTTCAACTCTGACTTGTATTCTGCCAACGACAAGGGCTCTCGGGTGGATGTGTTCATCTACTTCAATTGAATGATAGCAAAGATAAATAAAAATTACTTATATTTGTACGATTATGCCCGAATGTTGCGGGTGCTGTGTAAGACTTGTTATGGAGAAAGTCAAATTGCTGATAATAGGTGGAGGTCCGGCCGGATTTACTGCAGCCATATATGCGGCAAGGGCGGCTCTGTCACCTGTCTTGTATGAGGGCATGGAACCCGGCGGTCAATTGACGACCACTACAGTCGTTGAAAATTATCCGGGCTTCAAGGACGGCGTTGATGCCAACCTTCTGATGGACTCGATGCGTTCCCAGGCCCAACGTCTGGGTGCGGACATCAGGCGCGGAACTGTTGTCGGAGCGGACCTTTCCGTAAATCCTTTCAAGGTCATTGTCGATAACGGGGATGAACTGCTGTCTGATGCAGTAATCATTGCCACAGGCGCTTCCGCCAAGTATCTCGGGCTTCCTTCAGAAAGGAAGTACCGTGGTATGGGGGTGTCCGCCTGTGCTACATGCGACGGCTTCTTCTATCGCAGGAAAGACGTCGCCGTTGTCGGAGGAGGCGACACTGCCTGTGAGGAAGCGGCATATCTGGCAGGAATCTGCCGGAAGGTGTATATGATAGTCAGGCGGAACGTCCTCAGGGCGTCGAAGGCTATGCAGCAGCGTATCATGAACCTTCAGAATGTGGAAATCCTTTGGGATTGCAACACGCGTGAGGTGCTGGGTGATGAGTCGGGAGTGACTGGAGTCAGCATTCAAAAGAATGATGGTACTGTTTTTGATATTTCCGTTGACGGCTTCTTCCTGGCTATCGGGCATCATCCCAATTCCGTTCTTTTCAAGGACAGTCTGGCAATGGACGGGCAGGGATACATTTTGACCGACGGAAAGTCTTCGCGTACAAGTGTTGACGGTGTTTTTGCCGCCGGTGACGTGCAGGACCCTACGTACAGGCAAGCAGTCAATGCTGCGGCTTCCGGTTGTCGGGCGGCATTGGATGCAGAGAAGTATTTGTTGGGATTATAATTGAATGAAATGAAACATACAGCTTTTTTTCTGGTTTTTGCCGTTCTCGCTTCTGCCCTGACCGGTTGCAAAACTGAATATGAGATTTTGCTTGAGGGCAATGATATCGACGCCAAATATGCTGCCGCTTTTGATTATTTCAATCAAGGCAAGTATTCCCGTTCAGCTCAACTTTTCGAGTCTTTGTCCGCACAGACAAACGGAATGGCTTTGGACGATACCGTCCAGTATTACTGGGGTCTCAGCAATTATAAGTACAAGGATTACTATACAGCTGAGACAAACTTCTCAAATTTTGTGGTTAACTATCCGAAGAGTCCGTTCGCTCAAGAGGCTTATTTCTACAGAATTGACTGTATGTACAGAAGCACGTACCGTTACGAACTGGACCAGAAACCGACTAATCTGGCTATAGCTGCCATTTCAGAGTATCTGACTGATTTCACGGACTCTCCGCATAGGGAAAGATGCATGGAAATGCTGGATGACCTGGGGGAACGTCTTGACCGCAAGGCATTCGAAAATGCGAGGCTCTATTATAAAATGGAGGATTACAAGGCTGCGGCGGTTGCATTGAGAAACGTGCTGAAGGATGATTCAGAGAACATGTATCGTGAAGACATTCTTTACTATATAGCGATGTCATCATACAAATACGCATTCATGAGTGTTCCGGAGAAACAAAAAGAAAGGTATCTGGCCTTTGTGGATGATTATCTGAATTTTATCGGTGAATACGAAGAGTCCGATTATCGGCGCGAGCTTGACGGCCTTTACCGGCGTGTCCAGAAGCTGCTTGGGAAATACCCTGTTGCTCTGGCATCCGATGTCGTGGAGGTGGAAGATAATGCCGGTGAGTAGTTGTTTTCCAAGCCATTCCTAAAAAAATGAAACTTTCTTCACCCTCCCGTCAGTATTCAAATTGAGAACCATTTATTAACAGGTTCTGAGTCATTCTTAAAAAGTTTAATAAAATCAAAATGGAAAAAATCAAGAAAGTCCCTACCAATACTATCACCCGTGACGTCAAGTATCTGGCAGCGCCTACAGGCAATATCTACGAGTCTGTAGTTGTTCTTTACAAGAGAGCCAATCAGATAGCTTTGGCCGAGAAAAAGGAACTCAACAAGAAACTCGAGGATTTCAAGAACGAACGGGACACTATGGAAGAAGTGTTCGAGAACAAGGAGCAGATTGAAATCTCCAAATACTATGAGAGGCAACCGAAGCCGGATCTCGTAGCCATTTCTGAATTTGAAAACGACGAACTGTTCTACAGAAAGGCTAAGCAGGAAGACTAAGCTTTATGCTTCGCGCGCTCAGTGTCAAGAATTATGTATTGATAGACTCTCTGGAGATAGATTTCCCAGAGGGTCTGATCATTATTACCGGACAGACAGGGGCGGGGAAGTCAATACTGCTTGGGGCTTTGTCTCTTCTTTTGGGAGCAAAAGCCGACGCCTCCGTCATCAGTGAAGGTGCGCAGAGTTGTGTGGTGGAGGCCGAATTCGAGCTGGACAGTTCTGATGCGGTCAAAAGCCTTTTTGAGGAAAATGACGTGGAGTGGGATGACGGTCATATCGTCATTCGCAGGGTTATCAGCACGACAGGCAGGTCACGCTCTTATGTCAATGATTCTCCGGTCAGTGTGCAGCTTCTTTCCCGTATCTCCTCAAAATTGGTTGATATTCATTCCCAGCATCAGAGCCTGCTGCTGACGGACAAGTCATTCCAACTTTCCATCCTTGATTTTTTTGCCGGCGATTCCGCTCTTCTGTCATCATACCGTGCAGTATGGACTGAATGCCAGCATTTGCAGAAGGATGTCTCCGATCTTGATGCAAGATTGGAGAAACTTGATGCTGAAAAAGAATACAACTCTGCTCAATTCCGCCAATTGGATACAGCCTCCCTTAAGGAAGGCGAACTGGAAGAGCTTGAAGCGGAGCAGCGGCAGCTTGCCAATGCCGAGGAAATCAAGAACATGCTTTCTCAGATAGAAAATGCCGTCTCTCCCCTTGGAGATGACGTGCCGTCAATGGATATCGGGTTGAGGAGCATCTGTCAGTTATTGGAAAAGGTTTCCAAGTTCATTCCTCAGGCAGGGGCTCTGAAGGAAAGAGTTTCATCTGTGAGAATCGAGCTTTCTGACATCATGGACGAGGTCTGTTCACTCAATTCCGGAATAAGTCTGTCAGAAGAAAGGCTCTCGTTTGTGGAAGAAAGAATGTCCGTACTTTACAGCCTGATGAAAAAGCATTCGTGCAGTTCCGTAAAGGAACTGATAGCGGTCCGTGACCGTTTTGGCGGAACCGTTTCCGATTCGGAGTCCTTGGCACTCCGTAGAAACGAATTGGCTGTTGAACTGTCATCAAAGGAAAAACTGCTGATGGAATTGTCCGCTGAATTGCATTCAGCAAGAGAACAGGCCATAGGTGGCTTTGTTTCCGCGATAGTTTCATCATTGCGTTTTCTTGAACTTGACAGGGCATCGTTTGACGTTCTTCTGGAAGAAACGGCTCTTTCTCCTACAGGTTCTGATTCGGTCACCTTCCTTTTTTCTGCATCAGGGCGTGTGCCGATGGATATCTCAAGATGCGCTTCCGGAGGGGAGTTGTCGCGTATCATGTTGAGCCTCAAAGCACTGATGGCCAAATATACGGATATGCCGACAATGATATTCGATGAGATCGACACCGGCGTTTCCGGCAGTGTTGCAGACAAGATGGGATCGATGATCTGCGAGATGGGACATGACATGCAGGTTTTCGCTATAACCCATCTTCCTCAAGTGGCGGCCAAGGGCAGCGCCCATTATCTGGTCACTAAGGAATATGACGCTTCAGGAAGGAGCGTTACATCCATTCAGAGGCTTGCCAAGGATGCCCGTATCATGGAAGTCGCCAGAATGTTGAGCGGTTCATCGATAACGGATGCCGCTATTGCCAATGCAGAGTCATTGCTTTCCTGAGAAATTGGCAATCCTGAAGTCAGGCATGTACAATACCCTTCTTACGGCAGTATTCAGATAGCCTCCTCCGTCTGTCCTGATGAACTTGAAGTCGGACTGGAGCCCTTTTCCAGGGTTTTCAACCAGTTTGGCAGGCCAATGTTTTCCATACATTGAACTCATCATGCAGAAATAATGCGCAGTGTCGTATCCCTGGAAAGCGAAAGGACCCGGTTCTGCGTTGAAAAGAGCTCTGTAGGCCAGAATGAATTTCCGGACCTCAGGTGAGTCATAATCAACGTAGTAGGAAATAGAAGTGTGAAGATTTGTGTTGTGCAGGTTTTCAACCTCAATGGTATCGAACGACCTTACTTTTGAAGTGCAATACAATGCTATGTTGAATTTCCTGTGCGCTACGAGATTGGCGTTTCTTACCACGTCACTGACAAATGCTTCGCTTTCCGACGCTACGACTATCCTTGTCGTGTGGTCAGGTGAGGATGCTCCTTCTATATTGTCCGCGATGTTTTTCCCCTCAAGCAGTCCATAAGTGATACTTGTGTATTGGAGTCCGGAATTTGTCAGCGCGTTGACAAGCTCGGTGACGGTGGATGTAGCCGCTTTGCCTTTCTCAGAAAACAAAAGAATCCTGTCGCCTTGTCTGAACTCCTCCTTGAGCCACTGGATGATGTCTTCGCATTGTGCCGAAGATGAACTCGGGGCCTGAATCAAATTAGAATGCAAGGCGGTGAGATTGGCCGCTTTGGGTTCCAATGGTGAAACAACAGGGACGTTTCCTTCGGAAATTTTCAATGTGCTTGTGATGTCAGCAGTCGAGATAGGCCCCAGAACAACATCACATTCTGTCAAAGACTCTTTTGTTATAGGAATGATTCCTCCGGCAGCATCATACACATCAAGTTCAGCATTGATACCTTCGTTGGAAAGGTCACGCATGGCCATAAGCACACCGCTGTAGAATTCAAGATTGTTGTCATTCGGCTGTTTTTGGGCATTGAATGGAAGAATCAGCGCAGCGGTGATATTCTCCTGCTTCGGGAATAGGAATTCTTCCGCTTTCTCAGCAATGGCCGCACCGATTTCTTCAAACATGTTCTTGTCCGAAGTGCCGTCTGAAGCCGTAACACTGTCCTCCGCTTCTGCATTGAGAGGAATTCTCAGCTTCATTTTCCGTGTAACTGAAGAAGAACTGAGACCGTTGGCCTTCATTATGCTTTCTTTGGACACTCCGTATTTTTTCGCAATGCCGTCCAGATCCTCGAACCATTTGACTGTATGGA
>R27__coassemble_458_pt1 | contig 26265 bp, 23 predicted proteins | sample R27__metabat2_high_PE_015 | metagenome-assembled genome bin R27 | reverse complement strand
AAATCACAAGGTTCTTTTTTAAGAATGAACCTGAATGACTTTACCAAAATAACCTACGAAATTACAAAAAATAAAAATAAGTTTGCGCATTTATATTTCATAATACTCCAAAAGTCTTGAATACTAAAAAATAAATCGTTTTAATTTTTTCTGGAAAATGCTTGCTTTATTATAAAATATGCGTTACTTTTGCCTTCGGACAAACGAAATTTCATTTCGTGTCTATTTGTTAAGTTCGTTTTATATACGGGACCGCGCTTTTGGGGAAGGCGCGGTTCTTTTTTGCTACGCGAAAAAGAACCGCAAAAAATATACTCATACCCCCACTCCTCCCGTCCTCTCCCCCACGGGAGAGGAGGCTGTCGGCTCTAAAGCCTCCGAACGTTTTGGATACGCGAAAAAGAACCGCAAAAAACTATACTCATACCCCCACTCCTCCCGTCCTCTCCCCCACGGGAGAGGAAGCTGTCGGCTCTAAAGCCTCCGAACGTTTTGGATACGCGAAAAAGAACCGCAATCCCTATAAGCTTGACCCATAGAGAAGAAGTCCCATGGCGACGAGAAGGATTGCCAGATCGACGGACTTCTCTTTGATTTTGTTTTCCTTGAAAACGATAGCACCGAGGACAAAAGTGACTACTACGGAACATCTTCGTATCAGCGAGATTATGGACAGCAACGCCCCTTCCTGCTTGAGCGCGAAGAAATACAGCATATCAGCGCCGGTAATGAAAACGGCAATGCCGAGGAGCATCCAGTCCCATTGGAACCTTTCACGCGACTCTCCGTCGTACAAAGCCTTGACCAGCACGCATAAAGCCAGAAGAACAGTAACATAAAAATTGGCCCAGCTCTGAACGAACAACGGTTCCAGCCCGCCTACGATATGCTTGTCGTAAAGTGCGCTCGCCACACCTGCCAGAATGGAAACCACCATGGCTGCGACTCCTTTGCTGTGAGCGAAACTGATGCCTTCCTTTTTGCTGGATACGCTGAGCAGTGTCATGGACAGAAGGGCCAGCGCCACTCCACCCCATTGCCATGCATTGAGATTCTCTCCGAAAATGACGATGGAAAGCACCACCACCAGGAAAGGACGGGATGCCTTCAGCGTGCTGGCAGTAGTGATGGGAAGCAGTTTGATTCCTATCAATCCGCTGATCCAGGAAGTGGTCACAAGAACTGCCTTGACAATCATGTGCAAATGATCCTCCCAGCTTCCTGCACTCAGGAAAGGGCTGAGAAACAGCGTGGAGATGGCGGTAGCGACAAGCAGCACCCACAGGACGCCGTTGCGCTTCAGCGCCGTTTTTTTCATTACATCGTAAGTACCCAGCAGAAGCGCTGAGCCCAAAGTCATCCAAAGCCACATAATCAATTGAAGTTAAAGAGTCTGGCCTCCGATGAATTCACGCATGATGGAAGTCGGAGGTATAGCCGCTATTTCATAAGGTTTCAAAGCTGTGACATGCTCGAGGAAACTGAGCAACAGCCTCGCTTTTTCATATACCGGTGAAGATTCGGAAATCTCGTAAAGCAATGGCTCGGCGTAATACTTCAAAAGCGGGACATCATAGAGTGTGGAGGAGTTGAACACCACGTCAGCATTTTCTTCGAAAGGGAAGATATACTTGGTCTCGCCACGCCGCACGCCTGGCCAGAGCATCAATGTCTGTTCCGGTGAGATGGCACGCGTACGGTTATCGCGAACAATACGGCGCAAAAGTCTCTTGTCCGTAGTGGAGTTGTGAATCTTTTCGCCTCCCGGCAAAGCAGACAAAGCAGAAATATAGATGTAGAAAATCCTGTCATGACCTATACCGGGTGTCAGCCCGGGATCAAGCCCGTGTATGCCCTCCATGAAAAGTATGTCGCGTTCACCCAACTTCATCCTTCTGCTGTCTTCGAAGACTGAATGGCCTGCCTTGAAGTCATACCTCGGGACAATGACTTCCTTGCCGGCCAGAAGATCGTTCAGGTTCGAGTTCAGAAGATCGATGTCCATGGCTTCAAGACACTCGAAATCATACTCACCGTTCTCGTCCCGTGGAGTCCGGTCACGCGGGATGAAGTAGTTGTCCAGTTCAATGACCTTCGGACTGAGGCCGAGTACGCGGCACTGCTGCGCGATGCGCAGAGAAGATGAAGTCTTGCCGCTTGAAGAAGGCCCGGACATCAGTACAATGCGGGCCTTGTCGCTGCGCCAGAATATCTGGTTGGCCACTTCCGCGTACTTCCTCTCCTGACGCGCTTCACATAGGTTGATCAGTTCGATACCCTTGCCGTTTGCAAGGACATCATTGATTTTCTGAAGTGAATCGATGCCCACAGCAGAGCACCAATCCTTGTATTCCTGTCTTGCGGCTTCAATCTTTGTCATAAAACTTCCTTTAAATAAATGCCCGTGGCTGACGACGGGTCGTCAGCAATCTGCTCGGGAGTGCCTTGCGCGACTATCCTGCCGCCTTTCGCCCCTCCTTCCGGCCCCATGTCCATTATGTAATCGACACTCTTGAGAATGTCCAGGTTGTGTTCGATGATAATTACGGTGTTGCCCTGGTCAACCAGTTTCTGGAGCACGTCCAGAAGAATCTTTATATCTTCGAAATGCAGCCCTGTAGTCGGTTCATCAAGAATGTACAGCGTATTGCCTGTCGCTTTCTTGAAAAGCTCGGACGCCAGTTTCATCCTTTGGCTTTCACCTCCGGACAGAGTGACCGCCGACTGACCGAGATGCACGTACCCGAGTCCGACGTCCAGGAGTGCCTTCAATTTTTGTGCTATTTTCGGTATTTCCTTGAAAAAATCGTAGGCCTCGCTGACAGGCATTTCCAGAACGTCATTGATGTTCTTCCCCTTGTAATGCACCGCCAGTGTGTCTTCCTTATAGCGCTTGCCGCGGCATTCGTCGCAAACGACGTTGACGGAAGGAAGGAAATTCATCTCTATGACTTTTATTCCGGCTCCCTTGCACTCCTCGCACCTGCCGCCCGCAACGTTGAACGAGAACCTTCCTGCCTTGAAGCCTCTGACCTTGGCGTCCGGTGTATCCTCGAACAAGGATCGTATATCGTTGAAGACACCCGTGAATGTCGCGGGATTGGACCTGGGCGAGCGCCCTATCGGGCTTTGGTCAATCTCAATGATCTTGTCAACGTTATTGATTCCTTCTACCGAGACGTAAGGCAAGGGCTTCATTTTCGAACGGTAGAAGGTGTTCATCAGCACAGGCATCAGGGTCTCGTTGACAAGGCTGGATTTGCCGCTGCCGCTCACGCCGGATATGCCTATGAGACATCCGAGAGGGAAAACCGCATCGATATTCTTGAGGTTGTTGCCAGCGGCTCCGCGGATGGAGAGAGTGAGTCCGTTGCCCCGGCGTCTGACAGACGGCACAGGAATGGTGTTCCTGCCCTGCAGATAATCCAAGGTGACGCTGCCGGATACAGATTGCACTTCAGGCAGTATGGCCGGACCGCAATAGCATATCGCGCCACCGTTGGCACCGGCTCCCGGTCCGACGTCCACAAGCCAGTCAGCATTCATCATAGTCTCAAGATCATGCTCAACCACAATCACAGTGTTCCCCTCGTCCCGAAGTTTCTTCAATGACGATATCAATTTCCTGTTGTCCCTCTGGTGCAGACCGATGGAAGGTTCGTCCAGAATATACAGGACATTCACCAGTTTCGAGCCAATCTGTGTCGCCAGGCGGATCCGCTGGCTCTCCCCTCCCGACAAGGAAGCGGTGGCACGGTCAAGCGACAGATATTCGAGACCGACCGCAACAAGAAACTCCACCCTGTCGTTAAGTTCCTTGAGAATGTCACGGGCAATGGCATTCTCCCTCGAACTGAACTTGTCCGGGAGGGAATGCAGCCACTGCTGAAGGTCCGCTATCTCCATTGCAGACACCTCGGCTATCGTTTTTCCGTCTATCTTGAAAAAGCTTGCATTTTCATTCAACCTCGTACCGTTGCATACTGGACAGACCACCTTGTCTTCAATATCATCCACTATGCCCCCCCATGTCACCATTTCGCTCAATGCCCCTTCGCCTACACGGACAAGCTCGTCAGAGCCGTAGATCAGCAAGGACAAAGCCTCGTCGGGAATCGCGGCAATGGGATCGTAGAGAGAAAAATCGTGCTTGCGCGCTATTGCCCTTACGACATCGAACTTGCGCGTTTCGCGCAATCTGCCCAAAGGGACGATTCCGCCTTCGGCAACACTCAGGTTTCTATCAGGAACTATAGTATCTACATTGACGTCCACAATCATTCCAAGTCCCTTGCAATGAGGACAATATCCTTCAGGAGAATTGAACGAGAACGAATGCGGCGCCGGTTCCTGAAGAGAGATTCCGCTTTCCGGATCGACCAGATGCTTCGAATAATGCTTCAGCTCACCGGTCTCCATGTCAAGCAGCGCGAGAGCCCCCTTTCCGATGTTCAAGGCATTGAGAACTGAATCCTTGATACGTTTTTCATCCCCGGCACCAGGTTTCAGCTTGTCCACCACAAGTTCGATGAAATGAGCTTTATAGCGGTCAAGGCTTTCGACCTCGCCAAGCGGCAGCACCTCACCGTCCACCCTGACCTGGGCATACCCTTTTTTACGGAACTGTTCGAAAAGCTCACGGTAATGACCTTTCCTTCCTCTGACCAAAGGTGCAAGGAGGATGCATTTGCGACCGGCATATTCCGTCATTATGAGATCCACTATCTGAGAGTCGCTGTACCTGATCATCTCCTTTCCTGTGACCGGAGAATATGCACGCGATGCCCGCGCATACAGAAGCCTCATGAAATCATATATTTCCGTGATGGTCCCCACCGTAGAACGCGGATTGCTGCCAGTGGTCTTCTGTTCTATGGCGATAATGGGACTGAGTCCGGTGATGTTCTCCACCTCCGGCTTTTCCAGAATGCCCATGAAATGCTTGGCATACGGTGAAAGGGTGTTCATATACCGCCTTTGGCCTTCGGCATAGATGGTATCGAAGGCAAGCGATGACTTGCCGCTTCCGCTGAGTCCCGTGATAACGATGAACTTCCGGCGCGGAATCTTCAGTTCCACTCCTTTCAGGTTGTGCGCTTTTGCACCTTCTATGACAATGAAATCCTCGTTATCCATCAAGAATGACTAAGTTCTATTCCATCAGCATCCCAGTCGAGATCCTCCTGGTCCGGCTCCCCCCAAGGTTGGAGAAAAGGATTCCGGGTACGTTCGTCCGCGATGGTGGTAGGAGTACCGTGACCCGGAAGAACGTTTGTGCTGCCGTCCAACCCCATTATCTTGTCCATGATGGACACTATGAGATCGTCATAATTGCAACAAGGAAGGTCTGTACGGCCGATTGTCCCTTTGAAAAGGGTGTCTCCGCTGAACAATATCCTTTCACCAGCCGAATAGTAGCACACCCCTCCGGGCGAATGTCCGGGAGTGGCTATTACCTTCCAGTCTGTGCCGGCGATGTGAAGGGTCATGCCGTCGACAGCCGGCTCATACGGAAAAAGCTTCATGCCTTCATCCAGTTCGAATCTCGCCGCCACTTTCATGTGCTCCGGCATCACCGCCCCGTCTTCCGGGCTCATGTATGCCCGGATCCCGTACCTCCTGCAGCAGTCAGCCACACCGAGAACATGGTCTATGTGACCGTGCGTAATGACGACAGCCTGAGGCCTCAACTCATTTTCGTCTATGAATGAAATGAGAGACTCGCGTTCCGCCGCATTGCAGTAGCCCGGGTCCACTATCATAGTGTCCTTGTCTTCATTCCACACCACCCAGGTGTTGACTGAAAATGGATTGAAATGAAAATAGAATATGTTCAGCATCCAAATTAAGGTATTAACATACAAAAATAACTAAATTTGTTGAAATTATTGTTCGATATGCATATAGGAATAGAAGGAAACATCGGCAGCGGGAAAACTACGCTGACAGGAATGCTGGCTGATCACTACGGATGGACTCCAAAATATGAGGCCGTCAGTTACAATCCATATCTCGAGGACTATTACAAGGATATTCCGCGCTGGTCTTTCAATCTTGAAACTTATTTCCTGGCTCAACGCTTCAAGGACGTTCTGGAGATTGCTCAAAGCGAAGAGGTCATCATTCAGGACAGAACAATATTCGAAGGGGTCTATATCTTCGTGGCAAACAACAAGGCGCTCGGAAACCTTTCAGACAGGGACTACAAGACATTCATGGACCTTTTCGACTTGATGATGTCATTGGTTAAAGCACCCGATCTGCTCATTTATCTGAAATCTTGGTTTCGACATCTGTATTCCAGGATCCAGAAAAGAGTACGTTACAACGAACAGAGCATAAGTCTGGAATACCTTTCCGGCCTGAACGAACGGTACGATGGATGGATTGCCGGTTACAAAGGCAAAGTCCTGGTCATCGATGCCGACAACCTTGATTTTCAGAACAGACCGGAAGATTTTTCATCCATCACGGACAAGATTGACGCTTGTTTGTACGGCCTTTTTCAATAATTGTGTATTTTTGTAAGAATAATAACATAATGTCATGCATATAGCGATATCAGGAAACATCGGCAGCGGAAAAACCACACTCACCAAGATGCTTGCGGCCCACTACGGCTGGACCCCGAAATACGAATCCGTGGATTACAATCCGTATCTGGCCGACTATTACGAAGATATGGAAAGATGGTCCTTCAACCTTCAGATTTATTTCCTGAACAAACGGTTCAAGGATGTTCTGGAGATTTCCAAGACGGAGGATATCATCATTCAGGACAGGACTATCTACGAAGACGCCAGGATATTCGCTCCCAACCTGCATGACATGGGTCTCATGAGCACCCGGGATTATGAGAATTATTCCGAACTCTTCAACCTTATGATGTCCACAGTGAAAATGCCCGACCTGCTCATCTATTTGAAATCTTCCATCCCCAATCTTGTCGCCCAGATCCAGAAAAGAGGCAGGGAGTATGAAAAAGCCATCCGGATTGATTACCTAAATGGCCTGAATGAAAGATATGATGCATGGATCGACAGTTATGAAGGAAACCTTCTGGTAATTGATGCAGATGCCGTGAAGTTCGGAAACCATCCCGAGGACTTTCAGAAAGTTACGGATATGATAGACGCCCAGCTGTTCGGCCTGTTCCCGGCAGATTCCGGAAAATAGGCCTTGGCGTTGCATGATTATTGCTTATACCTTTTCCAATTTGTCATTCCTTATTGAACTATGTCAGAAAGAATTACCATCCTGCAATTTGTAGACAGACATACACGGCAGTATGCGAACAACACTTTTCTTCGTGAAAAGATAGATGGAGTATGGACCGAAACCTCATTCGAACAGACCAGAATCCAAGGCAGGATGCTCGCGGCGGCATTCATGGCACTCGGACTTGAGAAAGGTGACAGAGTGTCCCTGTTGTCCGAAGGACGCAATCTTTGGGTCATCGGCGAACTCGGAATATTGTATGCCGGTGGCGTGAACGTACCACTTTCCATCAAGCTGGAGGAAAGCAACGACCTTCTCTTCCGCATCAGGCACTCTGATTCCCGCTTCGTCATGGTATCCGCCCAGCAGCTTCCGAAAATCAGGAAGATTCTTCCTGAACTGCCGCTGGTCGAAAAGGTGATTGTGCTTGACGATCTTCCGGAATATGCAGACAAGGAAACAGTCATCAGCGAATTCATGTCTATCGGCAAGGCGTTCATGGCAGAACATGAGGCCGAACTTGATGCCCGGTCACAGTCCGTAGGCCCTGACGATTATGCAAATATCAGCTACACTTCCGGTACGACCGCCGACCCGAAGGGAGTTCTTCTGACTCATAGGAATTACACTGCCAACGTCGAGCAGGGGGCTTCCGTCATCTCTTTGAGCGAGGGGGATGTCATGCTTATCATCCTTCCTCTCGACCATTGCTTCGCGCATGTGGCAGGATTCTACACAATGATGTACCACGGAGGCAGCATCGCTACCGTCCCGGTGGGCAAGAATGCGCTCGCTACACTCCGCAATGTTCCCACAGCCATCAAGGAAGTGCGCCCTATGGCCATGCTCTCAGTTCCCGCACTTGCACGGAACTTCAAGAAAAACGTCGAATCCGGCATCCGCAAGAAAGGGCCGAAGGTGGAGAAGCTGTACAATATCGCACTTAAGAACGCAATCGCATACAACAAAGAATACTATAACCGCGGCGGATGGCAATTCTGGCGCAAGCCATTAGTCGATCTGTTCGACCGGATCATTTTCAAGCAGGTACGTGAGAACTTCGGAGGAAGGATGCAGTTCTTCGTCGGAGGCGGAGCCCTGCTGGACATTGAACTTCAGAGATATTTCTGCGCTATCGGCATCCCAATGTTTCAGGGATACGGTCTCTCCGAAGCAACGCCTATCATTTGCGCCAATTCCAAGGGACATGCCATTTTCGGATCTTCCGGCCGCGTAGTAAAGCCTCTCGACATCAAGATTTGCGACGACGAAGGCAAGGAAGTGGAGCCGGGTGTCAGGGGGGAGATCGTTATCCGCGGAGAAAACGTAATGGCCGGCTACTGGAAGAATCCGGAAGCTACGTCCAAGACCATAATGGACGGATGGCTTCACACCGGTGACATGGGCTGGATGAAAGCCGACAAAGAATATCTTTGGGTTACAGGCCGCTTCAAGTCCCTTCTAATTTCTTCCGATGGAGAGAAATACAGCCCTGAAGGTTTTGAGGACTCACTTACTGACTGTTCAAAATATGTAGAGCAGACAGTGCTCTACAATAACCAAAGTCCATATACCATTCTTCTGCTGGTACCGAACAAGGATGCGCTGAAGGAATTTGTCAAGAAGGCAGACCCATCTCTCCCGTTGGATTCACAGGAAGCGAAAATAATGATGCTCAGAAAGATTCAGGCAGAGGTCGATTCTTACAAAAAGGGTGGAGCGCACGAGGGGATGTTCCCTGAAAGATGGCTGCCAAGTGCCATAGCCGTTCTTCCCGAACCGTTCACCGAACAGAACGGTCTGGTCAACAGCACTATGAAGATTGTCCGCGGAAAGGTGGAGAAACACTATGCCGACCGCATAGAATACGCATACACATCAGAAGGCAAGGAGTTGGTCAACCCTCTGAACCTGAAGTCTTTGTAGAAGAAAGGCAAGCTCCGGTCACAGAAGAGTCCGAATCGGACATCCCATAAGGGGTACCGCAGAATATCACCTCACCGCCATCGTCCCCCGCTCCAGGGCCGAGCTCTATGACGTAGTCAGCAGAACGGATCACGTCCGTATTGTGTTCAATCAGATAGACCGTGTTCCCTTCATCCACCATTTTGTCGAACAAAGCCATGATATGTCTGATGTCCTTTATGTGCAGACCGTCTGTTGGCTCGTCGATGATGAACACCTTGCCTGCCTCTCCAAGATACGATGCCAGCTTCAAACGCTGAAGCTCCCCTCCTGACAGTGTTGAAAGCGACTGGTTCAGATGAAGGTACGGGAGTCCGACCGCCATCATCGGCTTCAGTTTTGTCTCAATGACGGTTCCGGCAAAGAAGTCCGATGCCTTCTCCACACTCATATCAAGAACCTCCGCTATGCTCAATCCGCGATAAAGGAACTTCAGCGCCTCCGGTGAATACCTAAGCCCTCCGCAAGCCTCGCAAACAGTCTCTATAGAGTCCATGAACGCCATCTCGGACACGATGATGCCTTTCCCGCCACAAACCGGACAGGCCCCTTTCCCGTTGAAAGTGAAATACTCTTCTTTCACATGATGCTCCTTGGCAAAGATTTTCCTGATATCACCGGCTACATCCATGTACGTCGCCGGAGTGGAACGTAGCGACACTCCTATATTTTTCTGACTGATATATACTATGTTGTCCGGACGGGGGTATGACTTCCGGAAACACTCCATCAGTGAACTCTTGCCAGAGCCTGCGACTCCAGCAATAACACCGAAAACGCCCAAAGGGATGTCAACAGACACGTTTTTCAAGTTGTGAAGCGAAGCTCCTTCAAGCCTGAAGAACCCGGAAGGCTCACGTACCTTGCCCTTGAAAGGGAGATTCTGCAGCACGAGATTGCCCGTGGCCGTGCCGCTTTTCAGCAGTTCGTCATAGCTGCCCTCAAACAGAATGCTTCCCCCTTCGGCTCCCGCTCCCGGCCCCATGTCGACTATGTGGTCAGCAATTTTTATCATCTCTCTGTGGTGCTCGACCAACAAGACTGTATTGCCATGATCACGGAGTTTGCGGACGGATCTCTTCATCAGCTCGATATCATGATTGTGCAGGCCGACGCTCGGTTCGTCGAGAATATAGAGAACGTCTGACAATGAAGAATTTATGTATTTGGCGATTTTGCATCTCTGCGCTTCTCCGCCGGAAAGTGTGCCAACCGGTCTGTCCAGACTCAAATAGCCGAGACCTATCTCTTCAAGCGCATCAAGCCTCCGGCCGACAGCCTCCTTCATGTCTGCCGCGAGAGGATCCGCCAAGGAGTGAATCCATCTGTTAAGCCTTGATATCGGCATGGAACATACCTCCGCTATATTCTTACCGTCTATCCGGCAGGTCAGGACCTTGGGGTTCAGCCTCGTGCCACCGCAGTCCGGACAGGAACCCATTGTCAGCATCGGATTCAGGACCGCACTGTGCAGAAGACCTTCTTCGCTGTTGATGATGCTGCGGTACATTCGTGGAATGAGGCCCTCGTATTTGGCTGTCCGCGGCCAGTTTGACGGAGGATTCTTCAGCTTTATCTGCGGACTGTTCAGGAAAAGATCCAGTTCTTCAGGCGAATAGTCCCTGATTTTTTTGTCAAGGTCGAAAAGACCGCTGTGGGCGTATCTTATCCATCGCCAACCTCCTTTGTGGAAGGCTATGTAATGGATGGTGTCCTCATCGTTCAGGCTCTTGTCAAAATCCACGAGCTTGTGTATGTCCAGCTCCCTGATTTCCCCAAGTCCGGAGCAGCGGGGACAGCTTCCGAGAGGGTGATTGAAGGAAAAGGAGTCGGAATAGCCGACGAAAGGCTGCCCGACGCGGGAGAACAGAAGACGGATTAAGGAATATATGTCCGTGTAGGTTCCGACTGTCGAGCGGGAATTCTGCGCCGGTTTCTTCTGGTCGATTACAATGGCGACAGGAAGGCCATCTATGCTTTCCACATGCGGACGGCCATACTTCGGCAGATACTGCTGGACAAAAGAAGGGAAAGTGTCATTGAGATCACGGCGTGACTTTGACGCTATGGTGTCCAGCACCAATGATGACTTGCCGGAGCCGGATACTCCTGTGAAAACGGTTATCTTGTATTTGGGAATGTTGAGAGAAACATTCTTGAGGTTATTCTCGGTAGCTCCCCTGATAATGATGTCCGTCATCGTTTATTCTGCCTCCCATGAAAAAATTCTGCGTGAGATGGATATGTGCGGAACATGTGTGTCACTCCACCACTATCATCGGCTTGGTCAGAGCCTCCTTCAGTTCGTCATCGTAACGGAGACGGATTCTGACGCCGGCTTCCTGGAAATAATAACGTACCACGATTTCTTCCTCGATGAAAGGTATCAGCTCGTCTTTCTTCAAAAGCAGATATGTCTCCTTGTCCATATCAATGGCCTTCTCAAGAGCGGCCAGTTCGTCCTTCATCCCGGCATCGAAGCCGTCTTTCTCCAGCTCTTTCTTCATGCTGTCGAAATAAGTCATGGCATTTGACCTGTAATCAAAATCCTTTCCCTTTGCAAATGCCACGAAATCAGGATATTCTGCATCTGTGAAATGGAAATCGTCCACCGGAGCTATGCTTTCGTGTTTCCTCACATAATCGAGAGCATACTGCTCAACGATTCCACCGAGGACTACCGCATAAGTGAGACGGCTATAATCCTTGTAAGGAATCTCGACGTCCGGGGTGATGCCTCCTCCGTCACGCACGGTCCTGCCGTGAAGAGTCTTGAACTCATGGGTCAAAGAATCAGGAATATGTCCTACCGATCCGTCTTCATTCCTGTGAGAATAGTCTATGGCCTGCACGCAGCGTCCTGATGGAGTGTAATACTTGGCAGTCGTGACTTTGAGCTGTCCGTTGTACGGGAGAGGACGGATGGACTGGACCAGTCCCTTTCCATAGCTTCTCTCTCCCATCACCGTAGCGCGGTCCAGGTCCTGAAGGGCTCCCGTGACAATCTCTGACGAGGATGCGGAACCCGAGTTGACCATGACTATTATCGGAAGCCCGGTGTCAATAGGATCAGAGGTCGTTTTGTATTCCACCACGGATTTCTCGTCATTTCCCTTGGCAGTAACGACAACGGACCCTTTCGGCACGAACAGGGATACTATATTGACCGCTTCCTGCAAAAGACCGCCTCCGTTGCCCCTGAGGTCGAGCACAAGTTTCTTCATTCCTTGGCCTTTGAGCTTCAGCACTGAATTCTTCACTTCGTTGGATACATTTTCAGTGAAACCTGTCTGAAGGATATAGCCGGTAGTGTCATCCAGCATACCTGCATATTCAACGTCAGGAAGTTTGATGCGCTCACGCACAACCGTAACGTCCTTGATTTCGCCGGTATAGACTTTCTTCACTGTAAAGACAACTGAAGTCCCCGGTTTGCCTTTCATCCTGGCAGTACATTCGGTGGCGGTCAATCCATGGACAGTCTCTCCGTCAATGGCAGTGATCTCGTCTCCACAGCGGAATCCAAGCTTGTCTGCCGGAGAATTCCTGTAAGGCTCGGTAACGGTCACGTTGGACTCCTTGTCCGGCTTGTATATGACGGCACCGAAGCCGCCGTACGATTTGTTCAGAAGCATCTCCAGATCCTCCTCATCCTCTTCGGGGATGTAAATGGTATATGGGTCAAGCTCCTCGAGCATGGCATCTATTCCGGCTCTCTGAATCCTTTCGAGAGGCAGAGAATCCACATAAGACCTGTTCAGCTCCTTGAGTATGCTGTTCTGTATCTCGACCCACTGGCCGAGCTTGAAGTTTTTCGATTGTGCAAAAACTGATGATGCGGCGACAAGCGCCACGATTATGGATGCTGATATTTTTTTCATACGGATAACATTCATAACAAACAATGTTCCGCAAATTTAGTTTATCTTTGTGTTATATGAAACAGAAGGTTAAAATCATTTTCGCTACAGGGAATAAAGGCAAGCTCCGCGAAGCCGCCGGAATTCTGGGCGATGGCTTTGAAATTGTCAGTCCGTCCGACCTCGGTATCACCGAAGACATCGAAGAAACAGGGGAAACGCTTGAAGAGAATTCCATAATCAAAGCGGAGTATCTTTACAAGAAAACCGGCATGGACTGCTTCGCGGACGATACCGGGCTCGAAGTCAAAGCGCTTGGAGGCGCACCGGGAGTCCATTCAGCCAGATACGCCACCGATGGCCATGATTTCAACGCCAACATGGACAAACTTCTTTTCGAACTTTCCAAACACCCCGAAGAACCCCGGACGGCAAGGTTCCGCAGTGTTGTCACCCTGATCACAGGAGGAGAGAAACATTTCTTCGAAGGCACCCTTGAAGGCAGTATCGCAGAATCAAAAGCGGGGACTCAAGGTTTCGGATACGACCCTGTCTTCATACCGGCCATGTACCCTGACCATACAGTGGCGGAGCTTGGCGAAGAAGTGAAGAATGAGATTTCGCATCGAGGCAAGGCTCTCCGCGAGATGTCGGCCTGGATGAAGGAGAACGGCTACGGAGAATGAACTCCGAGCTGATAGTCTTGAATCTCACCAAACTGGGAGAAACGTCCATCGTACTGCACACGCTCAGCAGGGAATATGGACGCAAGAGCTTCATTGTCAAGATTTCCAGAAAAACGTCAATGGCTCTCTTCCTTCCACTGAATGTCCTTGAAGCGGAAGTAACGGAGAGCACGAAATCCACACTTTGGCGGGCAGGCGGTATCTCCGCCAAGTATCCTCTGTCCGGCATTCGTTCGAACATCTACAAGAACACCATGACGCTGTTCATGAGCGAAGTGCTTTACCGCACCATCAAGGAAGGAGCCAATGAAGACGGTCTTTTCGACTGGTGCGTGAAAAGCATACTGACATTGGATGCGCTGCAAAGCGATTTCTCGAATTTTCACCTTCGTTTTCTGCTGGAACTTGCGATAGCGCTTGGATTCAGTCCGTCCGCCGACGATCTGGCCCCTTTCGCCGGGCAATGCTTTCCTATCCTGCAGGAATTCGTGCGTGTCCCGTTCTCTGAAGCAATGCTGATGCCTCTCAACGGCAGCACACGCAACGCTCTTGCGGAAATCCTGCTGAAATACATCGCCCACCATTCAGAAAGCGCACTCAACGTTCAATCCCTGAAGGTGTTGAGGGAACTGTACCGGGACTCGTCCTGTCAGTGAAGCCCTATCTCGGAAAGACTGCCGAAATCAAGGATATCGAACTCTCCACGGATCTCCATGAAAGATACCGTTCCATAAGACACCGACAGGAGAATCAAGGACTTGGGAGACCTTTCCTTCAAGTAGAATGAAGCTTGTGAGCCGTCTTTCGATGAAGTGGATACGAGCTGATAATCCTTGTCGGACCTGACGGTCAGCCTTGCATCCTCGAGGAACTCTTCGTTGTCTGAAGTCGCATTGATCACCCAGATCCTGTCAAGCCCCTTCAAGACTTTTGCCGTGGTCCGGGCCATGCCTTTCCTTTCGGCAAGTGACTTCAGAGTGACCTGGTTCAGCATTGTTGACTCAGTGGCTGCCGTGCCCGAATACTTTTCGAAAAACTCATCCACAGACATCTTCTCCGGTGCCTGTGCCATCAAAGGGAGCGCGGCCGACAGTACGCAGATGATTGACATTATCCTTTTCATAGTCCTCACCCGTTAGTCAATGAACTTCAAGCCGATAGAAAGAGTACGGGCATCAAGTCCCGACGCTTCGCTGAAAATGGAACTCAGGCCATAGTTTATGAACATTCCCATCTCATGTCCCCAGACAGACACTTCCACCGATGTCCTGTACGGATTCAGATTGTCAAGCTTTGTCTTTGACTTCGGAGACTTGACCTTGTTTCTGGCGTCAAGAAGCATATCGAATGTTGCCGTTCCGGTAAGCCTGAGGCTATGTCCTATCCTGACACCCAGCGAAACAGGTACTCCAATATAAGTCAGTTTGAGCTTTGATTTGTCGTACGGACAGATGCCGACCTGTTCCGGGATTCCTTCACTGTTGATAGAAATGGCATAGTTATCCCTCAAACGGTAATTGAAGTGCGTGAGCTTTATTCCGGTACTCAGCTTCACCCGACGGAACGGATTGTCGAAAAGGCTCATTGTGACTATGTCACCGCTGTATGACCAGCTTCTCGGTATTCTTATGGCAGGAATGTCACCGTCACATACAATGCTTGCCATACCGATGTCAAACAATGAGCAAAAGCCCATGGAACTTCCGACTCTGGCATCACCCCTGTACCTTGAAGAAGGTCCGAGCTTGATGTCAAACCCTGCCACCGAAACGGTCATATTATCCTCTTCCTGCGTCATTATCAAAATATTTTCACTCTGGGCTGATGCGCTTATGGACAGCAACAGCGGCAAAACTGCCATTAAAATTCCGACTGACTTTTTCATAATAAACGATTATTCCTCCACCAATTGATTGATTAAATATTCTGCCTGCGCCATGGATTCTCCTAACTGGGAAACAAGACTGATCGGTCCCAGATTGTCCAACGCATCATCCACGTTCACGATAGCCTGACCATAGATGTCATACCCATATACACTCTGTTTCTTCGGAACTGACAGGACTGCGGCCACTGCTACGGATGCCGCTATCGCCAATGCTCCGGCCAAACGCAGCACCGGAAGCCCCTTCCTTGCCGACTTGAGACATCTGTCCGCAAAAGCCTCTGTATCAAAACTTACCCCGGACATTTCGGAAAAGCCTGAAAGCATTGTTTTCACCGCCTTCAGTTCTGCCGGAATCTCCTCGTTGTCATCAAGGAAACCGCGCAGCATCCTCTCCTGCTCTTCAGTAGCGCAACCGTCCATGTATGAATCGATTGCTGACCGGATTCCATTTGAAAGCCTGTTATTCTCCATAGTTCTGCATTTTAAGTATATATTCCCGGAGTGCCTTGCGCGCTCTCGAGAGAGTTGTCCTTATCTAACCGTCTGAAACACCTAACATTCCCGCTATCTCTTCGGTATGGTATCCATATACGTCCTTCAGATACACTATCTCCCGCTGTTTGTCAGAAAGCCCGGCCATCGCCGCCAAAAGCAAATCACGGTCACTCCAACTATCCGGTGAACCCGAAGCTTCAAGACCGTCGAAATCGGAAGTATGAATCTTTCTGGTCCTGAGAAAATCAATGCAAGCATTCCGGACTGACCTTATCAGAAAGGCATCGACGTTGCGCACCATTATCGGGAAGAAGGGCTTGCCAAGAACTTTAGCTATCACTTCCTGTACTACATCTTCCGCATCTTCCTTCGAACCAAGAAAGGAATACGCAAACCCGAGCAGGAGATTCAAGCGCTTCGTATCGAATATTTCTGATATCAATTCTGACATTACAGACTAATGACGAAGAAACGGACAGGAATGCAACATCCAGATTGAACTTTTATCTGAATTTTCCATCTTCTTCGAGCATTCCCAGATATGAATTGTACCGTTCCGCACTGATGGTTCCGGCATCTACAGCCTCCTTGACGGCACACCCCGGCTCATGAGTATGGGTACAGGGAGAAAAACGGCAGGCTTGCGACACTCTGAGCATCTCCGGGAAATACAGTGCTATCTCTTCTTTCTCCAGATCGACGAGTCCGAAACCGCGCAACCCCGGTGAATCTATTATGAACGACGGAACGGCGGCATGATACATTTCATACAGGGAAGTCGTATGCTTTCCCTGAAGATGAGCCTCGGAAATCCGCCCGATCTTCGGGTCAAGTTCAGGGTCCATGGCCTTGATGATGGAAGACTTGCCCACCCCGGACTCTCCGGACAACAGGCAGACCTTTCCCCTGCACGCTTCACGGAGTGCGTCAATCCCCTCTCCTGTCCTGACGGAAGTCTCTATCACACGGTATCCGGCTCCCTCATAGATACGTTTGAAAGTGTCTATGTCCTCCGATGCAAAACCGCGGTACAGATCCACCTTGTTAAGAACGATTGTAACAGGAATCCTGTAGACCTCACAGGTCACCAGTATCCTGTCAAGGAACGGAAGCTTTATCTCCGGGAAATAAAGGGACACTATTATGAAAGCCTCATCAATATTCGAAGCTATGATATGAGCCTGTCTCGAAAGGTTCGTGGAACGGCGGATAAGGTAGTTCCTGCGCTCGTGGACATCCTTGATGACAGCAGGGTTGGCCATATCCGGATCCGTTTCATCCGTTTTTGGTTCCCATTCCCACGTGACGCGGTCACCTACAGCCACAGGATTGGTGGCGGCGCTTCCTTTCAGACGGATCTTTCCTCTAAGAACGGCAGGGAACGGTTTCCACTCCGGCAGCCGGCTGAGAAGATAATGACTTCCCGCATTCTTAACGACAACGGCTTCTCCTTCCATACGGCAAACTACGCTTCCTCCCAGATAAAAATCTTGTCACCACGATGAAGCCGGTCAAATCTGACAGGTTCCTCCGCCGGAGTCCCGTCTGCCTTCATCACAGCATCCGGCTTGATGGCGACAGAACATTTCACACCTTTCCCGGTGATTTCCGTATTCTTGAAATCCACACGCATATCATCCACAGTGAACTCAACAACCCCCGTAGTGGCACCGATAGCCATTGCGCTTGCGCCGACTTTCAAAGGCACTGATTCGACAAGTATTTCAGCCACTCCGATACGGTCGAACCAATTCGTCACTTTGCCGCAATACACCTTCTTCCGTGTAGCGCTGCTTCCATAAACGTCACTCCACTGACCGAGATAAGCGCCCTGGTAATATCCGTCCCAGAATCCTCGGTTGAACACCTGCGAAAGCTCAGCCTTGAATGCAGCAGCCGCCTCCGGAGTGTACTGCCCTTCGCAAACGGCATCCGCGGCACGGCGATAGCATGATGCACATCTCTTTACATATTCCGCGCTTCTCGCACGTCCCTCAATCTTGAAAACCTTGACTCCGGCCCCGATGATCTTGTCCATGAATTCTATGGTACACAGATCCTTGGGGGACATAATGTATTTATTGTCGATGTTCAGTTTATTGCCTGTCTCAAGGTCTGTGACTTCATAACCGCGACGGCAGACCTGATAGCATGCCCCCCTGTTGGCGGAAGCTCCGTATGAATGAAGGCTCAGATAGCACTTTCCGGATATGGCCATGCACAGCGCTCCGTGGGCGAACATCTCGATGCGCACCGGATTGCCGGACGGACCTGTGATGTTTTCGCGGCAGATTGTATCATAAATGGTACGGACCTGATCGAGCCTGAGCTCACGTGCAAGCACGATGACATCCGCGAACTGAGCGTAGAAGCGCAACGATTCAGCGTTGGAAATGCTGAGCTGGGTAGAAATGTGCACCTCCATCCCTATCTGGCGGCAATACATTATCGCGGCCATGTCCGACGCTATGACAGCGCTGACACCGGCGGATTTGGCGGCATCGAGAGTGGCACGGGCCTCGTCAATATCTTCCGGATAGAGAACAATATTCAATGTCAGATATGTTCTGACACCATATTCATTGCAGATCCGGACAAGCTCCGGAAGGTCAGAAGCGGAAAAATTATTCGCCGAGTGGGAACGCATGTTCAAATGACCGACTCCGAAATACACGGAATCAGCCCCACCCTGAATGGCCGCCATCAGACATTCGAAATTGCCCGCCGGGGCCATGATTTCAATCTCTTTCCTGTCCATCTCCAAAATCATTTTGCTCTCGCAATCAGGGAATCCGCAAAACGGCGGAGCATTTCCATGCGCACGGCATTGACATTGACCTTGAGTGCGGCGTCCATAGCGAGAGTCGTCAGCCTCGACACTTCCTCCCGGGCATCCGAGTTCACCCCAAGTTTGTTGTATATTGCCTTGACTGTCAAAATCTTGGCTGTACGTTCCTCCGCTGTGCCAACAGGCATAGCCATGGCCTCGAATATCTCATCCTTGTCATCCGCCTTGTCAAGAGCGCGGGTGATCAGCCAGCTTTTCTTGTTGTTGACAATATCGCCTCCAATAGGTTTTCCGAATACTTTTTCATCGCCATAGGCATCCAGGTAGTCATCCGCCACCTGAAAAGCAAGACCCAGCTGGTATCCATATTCATACAGAAACTCCGCATCCTGTTCAGAAGCGCCTCCGATCAGCGCGCCAATCTTCGCGGAACATGCGAGAAGAACCGCTGTCTTGAGCCCTATCATTTTCATGTACTCCTCCATAGGCACTTGGGAGAGGCTCTCGAAATCCATGTCATACTGCTGTCCATCACACACTTCCATGGAGGTTTTGATGAACAGGTCCATGACTTTGTCATGCACCCTCTCCGGGGCCTTCGACATCCTCCGATAGCTGTCTATGTTCATAACGTCGCCGGACAGGATGGCGGTATCCTCATTCCATTTCTTCCAAACGGTCGGCATGCCTCTGCGAAGAGGGGACTTGTCCATAATATCGTCGTGAATAAGCGTGAAAGAATGGAAAACCTCCAGCGCCGTTGCAGGCTCGACTATCTCGTCATACAGGTCATCCTTGAAAATGGAATAACACAGTATGCACAGCTTCGGCCGGATACGCTTGCCTCCGATGGAAATCATATATCTCAATGGATCGTAGAGACCGGCAGGCACGGCAGGAAACTCTATCTCGTCAAATATTTCATTGACAGTCTGGTTGATGTATGCTTCAGATATCATGAATGAGGTTTTATTAGGACAAATATAAGCAATTTTATCAACGGGACGTCACACTTTGGACAGGACATCACGGCGATAGCGGACAGTCAGGACCAGTGTGCGCGCCAGAAGGTGAGCGAAATAAGCCACCATGAGGACATGGATGGCCAGAGCCTGATAGTGAGATAAAGCCGCCGGACTTGACTGATCCGCCCCATGGAGGAAAAGCGATTCACCTATGAACCAGCAGGCGAAGAATGCCACTGTCGCCGCCAGCATTGAATCGCGCACGCCCTTCGACGCAGTCGCGCCTAAATAGATGCCGTCCCAAGTGAATGCCGGGCAACCGATAAGCGGCATCAGCACGAGCCATGGCAGGAACTGCCTGCACGCTTCTATCACGTCCGCGTCGGAAGTCATCATCCGCAGCATCGGGAGTCCGCCCGCCCAATATGCGACGACAAACAGCAGCACGACGCTCATGCTCCAGCCAAAAGTGCTTTTCACTGTCTTTCTTGTCATTTCAATGGACTTCTCCCCGATGAAACGTCCGGTAAGAGCCTCCCCGGCGTAAGCGAAACCATCCGTGAAATATGAGAATATCATCAGCAGCTTCATCATAATCGTGCTGGAAGCCAGCATCAAGTCTCCGAATCTTGCGGATATAATGGTGAAGCCTATGTATATGGCGATAAAACAAAGGGAACGCACGAAAATGTCGGCATTCAAAGAAAGGAAACGCCTCAATTCCGAACCTTCGAAAGCGGAACGTGCGTCCGATATCGTAAAACCAGAAAAGACACGGCCGCTATATCTGACCAGAACTATCACCACCGCCAGCAACAAGCCAGAATACTGAGCCACCACCGTTCCTGCGGCCACTCCAGCGAATCCCATGCCTTCCCACCCCCATAAGCCGAGAGAAAGGACTATGCTTGCCGCAATATTGACGACGTTCACCACCAAATCCACCAGCATCGAGCTGAAAGTGTCCTGCATGCCTATGAACCATCCCCTGAATGACATAAGCCCCAAGGTAGCGGGCGCCGCCCAGATTCTAATGAAAAAATACCTCAAGGCAAGTTCCTTCACTTCAGGAGAGCACTTGACTGCGAGCAGAGCAAGTTTAGTGAACGGCCACTGGACAACAATGCATAAAATGGCAACCAGAAGGGCAAGGCCGACGGAACGGGTGAAGATGCAGGCGCATTCCCGCATATCCTTCCGGCCGAAAGCCTGGGCCGTGAGTCCCCCGGTCCCGGCTCTGAGAAAGCCGAAATTCCAATAGAGCAGGTCAAAAAGAAGCGACCCGATGGAGATACCTCCGATAAATGCGGCGGCGCTGAAACCTGTCAGCCCGTCCAGATGACCCGCTACCGCCACATCGACCATTCCGACAAGCGGCACGGTGATATTGGCCAGAATGCTCGGAAGAGCCAGACGAAGAATTTCCCTGTCAAGAGCTTTCATCACTCCTTATAAAGACCCTCCCTGGAAAGAAGATGGTCAAGGTTGGCTATGCCGTATGAAACCACGGCGTTGACTACTGCTGAATGCTCCAGATACTCAGGAATGAGTTTGTCAAACAAGTCATCTTCAGTGTGCCAGATGTCACGGTAGTTGAAATCATAGCCGAGAGCATCAGTCTCCCTGAATGATACGGCCGGCACTCCGTTCATAGCGAAATATGCGTGGTCAGAACCTCCCGCAGTCTTCGGCCGTTCCGCAGGAACTTCCCGCTTTGTCACCTCGAAAGGCATTGACTCCGAGTAATTCAGAACAGGCTCACAAACCTTGACAAAGTCATCATACATTGCCGGAGGCACTGAAATGCCGGTGCATGCGAGAGGACCGCCGTCACGGTTGAAGTAGTTTGAAATCCTGTCCCAAGGAACAGTCTTGTTTTCGACAAAAAACCTGGACCCGAGAAGACCGTACTCCTCACCTGTCCAGATGCAGAACATCATGGTGCGCTTCGGCTTCGCCCCTGAAGCGGCAAGCAGTCTGGCGGCCTCCATCGTCACTGAGACACCGTTGCAATCGTCAACCGATCCGGTCGCGATATCGTAAGCGTCCAGATGACCTCCCAGAAGTACATACTCATCAGGATATTTGCTTCCGCGGATGATACCGATGACGTTGTGGTACTTCACTGGCCCCGGGAAAAAGTGATTGCGGATGTCAAACTCAAGAAGGAAGTCCTGACGGTCAACTGCTTTTTGTTTGACGGCAGCGAACTGATGTTCGTCAAGGATTATGTCACAAGCCTTCGGAAGCGAGTCCATGGTAATGTCAAAGCAAGTGGCGCGGTTGTAAAGGACCTGCATCGGAAGCGCGCCCGGACGGATGAACCCAAGCACACCGGCCTCCACCATCTGACGGTAGAACGGGACACTGGCCTTGTTGCCTGCGGCAAGGTCTGCGGCACGGGTAGAGTCCGCCTTTGCCGAAGCGTCTATCGCCAATCCGTTTGCCGGACCGCTCTCAACAAGGACCCAAGAGCCTTTCAAAGCGCCTTTCACCTTGTCGAACTGCTGTTGGGTCAACGGTTCAAGCACCACTCTTCCCTTCTGAGGGCCTTTGGTGCCGGCCGTATATGCCGGAGTGCCGAAATGAAGTGTCATTCCATCCTCAGAAAGCATCCTGCCGAACCACGGGCCCCTTTCGAATCCCACGTTAATTTCTCCTACTTCCTGAACCATGACCTCAAGCCCCCATGACTCGAACTGTGACGCCACCCACCTTTCAGCCTCCTGAAGGTTGCGCGTCCCGACAAGACGGCCGCCTATGTTGTTTGAAATATAGTCGGCATGAACCATGGTACGGTTGTCAGCCCTGCCCAGTTAAAGCACTTTTTGCGTTACTTTGTCCTGAGCGAATAAAGAAGCCGCTGACATGGCCGCGGCAATTAATACCGGGAGAATGCGTTTCATAGTCTGCTATTTTTTATTTTTTGACGGATTATAAGTTTTTCTTGCTGTGCCACTGCTCTTGACCGGTATCTGAATATCGGGTTCAACAAGCTCATAATCAAGCAATCTCTGCTCAAGATTGGTGGCTTTGACCTTGATTCTGACCGGGTCTCCGAGATTGATTATGCGACCGGTTCTCCGGCCTACGAGCCTGACGCTCTTCTCATCGTATTCATAATAATCAGACTTTATGGTCCTCAAAGGAATCATGCCTTCAATCATGGTCGGTACGATTTCAGCATACAAGCCCCATTCGGTCACGCCCGAAACATGAGCATCGAATTCCTTCCCGATCTTGTCCTGCATGAACTCGACCATCTTGTATTTTACGGACGAGCGCTCCGCCTCCGCCGCGACCACTTCCCTTCCGGAAGCGTGGACGCACTGCGCCTCGTAGTACCCTTGGTCCTGACTCTCCTCTCCGCCAAGATACTTCGCAAGAAGCCTGTGAACCATCATGTCCGGATAGCGGCGGATAGGGGAGGTGAAATGCGTGTAGAACTTGAATGCGAGTCCGTAATGACCGATATTGTCAGTACTGTATTTGGCTTTCGCCATGGAACGCAGCGCCAGAATCTGAAGGGCATCGTATGACGGAGAGCCTTTTGCGGATGCCAGAAGGGCATTAAGGGACTTCGACGCCGACTCGGGACTGTCCGTATCGCCCATGGTGAAGCCGAAATTGCCGGCGATGTCACGCAAATTTGATATTTTCTCCATATTCGGCTCGTCATGGACACGATATACGAAAGTCTTCGCTTTCCTGGATGCGACGGCGTTCATCTTTCCGTCCGTGGCTATGAATTCGGCGACCGTTCTGTTTGCCAGAAGCATGAACTCCTCGATGAGCCAGTTGGCTTCCTTGGACACTTTCTCATAAACGTTTACCGGCTTGCCAGCGGCGTCCACTTCGACCTTCATCTCCGGACGTTCGAAATTCACGGCACCGGCATCGAAACGTTTTTTGCGGAACTGGAGCGCGAGCTTGTTCAGAATCACCACCGCCTCTTTTATATCCTCGGGGACATCGGCGGCAGTCCCGGCAGAAACCGGCAGGCCGGCAGCGGCTTCATCGCTCTCAAGCTTCGAACCTCCGGCCGCTTCAATAATCTCCTGAGCCTGGCCGTAGTCGAAACGCCAGTCCGAGTTGATGATTGTCCGTCCCATCCAACGTGAGACGACGCTGATACGCGGGGTAATCTCAAACACCGCGGAGAATGTCAGTTTGTCCTCATGAGGACGAAGGGAGCAAAGCTTGTTGCTCAGCTTCTCCGGAAGCATGGGCACGGTCCTGTCCACCAAATAGACGGAAGTACCACGTTCCTGAGCCTCCTTGTCCACAGGAGTGCCCGGATGGACATAGTAAGTGACATCCGCGATATGTATGCCCACTTCATAATTTCCGTTTTCAAGCTTCCTGAAAGACAATGCATCATCGAAGTCCTTGGCATCGGCAGGGTCAATGGTGAAAGTGAGGGTGTCACGGAAGTCCTTCCTGCCCTTGAGGTCTTTCCCTGTAATCTCCTCCGGGATGAGGTCCGCCGCATTCTCCACCTCCGGTTCGAAGCGGTATGGCAGTCCGTACTCAGCCAGAATGGCATGCATCTCCGTATCATTCTCTCCCGGCATTCCAAGAATGTCCACCACGTGGCCCTTGGGGTTCATGTCGTATTTTTCCCAGCGATACACTACCGCAGCGGCCTTCATCCCTGTCTGACCGCCCATCTCAATGGCTTGCTGCTGGTCAATCTCGATATCATAAGGCATCGACTTGCTCTGCATGAGCAGCCACGCCTGAGCACCGATGAAATGAAGGATGCCGACATGAGGCTTGTCGGATCTGGATATGATTTCGACCACTTCCCCTTCGCGTCTCCTGTAGCCTATCTTTTCCTTGGTAAGAGCCACACGCACCGTGTCACCGTTGAGGGCGTTGCGTGTCTTCGAGGCCTTGACGAAAATTTCATCCTGCTCTCCCGGCACTTCCACCAGGATGAACCCCTCACGGCTCATCTGGACAGTACCTTCAAATTGAGGATAGCTTTGCAGGGACTTCGTGCCACGACGTCTCCCCGGGCCGTTTCCGGAACCATGGAAGCTTCCTCCTCCACTGCGGGAACCTTTCCCGCGATTTCCATTTCTTGACATAATAAACCTTATTAACAAACACAAAAATAAACAATTTATTTTAACTTTGCACATCATGAAAATCGGGAATGTTGACTTAGGGGAAAGGCCGGTGCTTCTGGCGCCGATGGAAGACGTCACGGACGCATCGTTCAGGATACTTTGCCGCGAACAGGGTGCCGCAATGGTGTATACCGAATTCGTCCCTTCCGAAGGCCTCATCCGCGACGCGGCCAAAGCCAAGGCGAAGATGCGTACCCTGACAGAAGAGGCGCCGGTTGCCATCCAGATATACGGCCACAACCCGGATTCAATGGTTGATGCTGCCAGAATGGCCGACAACGCCGCTGAAATATGCGGAGGATACGGCTGTGACGTTGTGGACATCAACTTCGGATGCCCCGTGAACAAAATCGCAGGCCGCGGAGCCGGCTCGGGAATGATGAAGGAGCCGGACAAGATGGTGATGATCACAAGAATGATAGTGGAGGCCGTCGGAAAGCCGGTCACGGTCAAAACCCGCCTCGGCTGGGACGAGGACTCAAAAATCATCGTCCCGCTGGCGGAAAGGCTTCAGGACGCCGGCATCCGGGCACTCACCATCCATGGACGTACACGTTGCCAGATGTACAAGGGAGAAGCGGCCTGGACCCTCATAGGAGAAGTGAAGAACAATCCGCGCATGACCATCCCCATCATAGGCAACGGAGACATCAACAGCCCGGAAAAAGCCAAAGAGTGCTTTGACAGGTACGGAGTGGACGGGATCATGGTAGGACGCGCGTCTTTCGGCCATCCATGGATATTCAAGGAGATCCGGCATTTCCTCGACACCGGTGAAACGCTTCAGCCCATGAACGTACACGACCGGGTGGCTCTCGCGAAAAGACATCTCCAGCTCTCGCTTGACCTGAAGGGAGAGGTTCGGGGAGTGCTGGAAATGAGACGCCATCTATCCTGCTACTTCAAGGGCCTGGAGGATTTCAAGAACACGCGCATCAAATTGGTTACGACCATGGATGTCCCGGAACTGTTCGCGACACTTGACCTGATCGAAGAAAAATGGGGCGATGCGGAGATAAGCGTAAGCAGCAGTGTTTACGGTCTCTGATTTTTTACTTATTTTTACGGAAAATCCCGGTTTGCCGGGTTGGATTATGATAGACAGAATTCTTCTTGCACCATATTGGCTCGTACTGAAAATCAGGCACGGGATGTACAACAAAGGCTTCATCTTCAAATCGCGCGAAGCCGAGACACCTACCGTCTGCATCGGCAACATCACCGCCGGCGGCACAGGGAAGACCCCCCATACTGAAATGCTGCTC
>R27__coassemble_443_pt1 | contig 27018 bp, 18 predicted proteins | sample R27__metabat2_high_PE_015 | metagenome-assembled genome bin R27 | reverse complement strand
ATTTACAAAGAATATTTCATTTCATAAATCATTTTTATAACTTTGTCCGACATTTGATTATAATAAAACTCAAAAATAATGAACGGATTTCTTAAAAAGCTTTTGACCTGGTTAGTTCTGCCAGTCATTATCGTCGCATTGGTATATGCTATCGTGGCAAGTATCATGCAACCTGTTAATTTCAATAAGGAGAAGGCATTCCGTCAGGAAGTCGCTGTTCAGAGACTCAAGGATATCCGTACCCTTCAGGTCGCTTTCAAGAGCGTGAACAACAGATTCTCCCCGACAGTTGACTCTCTCAAGGATTTCTACCTCAATGGTCAGATGGCTGTTCTCATGCAGGTCGGCTCTCAGGATGACTCTGTCGCTATGGCGCACACGGATGCTGTCAAGAAGGCTAACAAGAAGATCACCGCCCAGGATCTCTATCAGATGTACCTGAACGGTGACAAGAATCTCGTGTTCACTGTTGAGAACAAGATTTCTGTCAAGGACACTCTTTTCAACGGCCGTCCTGATTTCAACATCGATTCTCTCAAGTATATTCCGTTCTCCGGAAAAACTCCTGTCGAGCTGGAAGCTATCATCAAGCAGGTTTCAGGTGTTCCTGTACCTCTTTTCGAAGCCAGGATGCCTTGGAGAGCGCTTCTCAAGGGCCTTGACAATCAGTTGAGAATCAACCTTGATGCCGAGTGCAGGGATCAGAACAAGTATGAAGGTCTCCAGGTCGGAAGTATTTCAGCACCTAACAACAATGCAGGTAACTGGGAGTAATCTTCCGATGGATCAAATAATTGAAAGCAGAATATCCATTCAAGTTTCCTTGAGTGGATTTTTCTTTAAATTGGAGAAAGATGGTGATTACCGTCTGTCAGGTTGGTTGAGCGGAGACCGTATTTTTACGACTCCTGAATTCCAGAAGCGTTATGACGAAGTCTGCATCTCGCTTCTTACACACAAATTCACTCTCGTACCGGAACAGTATTTTGTCAAGGAGGATGCCGTAGAGATTCTTTCCGGTGTAGTAAGCCTGCGTGACGGCGATATTGTTTCATATGTACCGGTTCCGCAGTTCGGGGCAGTCCTGGTTTATTCCAATTCAATTGGCGAAAGCCTTTCCAAGGCTATTTCCCAGATTGTGCTCAATATGTCGGGAGAGTGTTCCCCGGTTTTGCCTGAGATATACTATATTCTCCGTGATATTGCGTTCTGCAAGGAATATAATAAGATCATGGCGACATATAAGGACGGATATTTACATCTTGCCATAGCTCAAGGAAACAATCTTCTGCTTGCCAATTCATTCAAGGCGATTGATTTCACCACGGCTGAATACTTCATATTTTATGCAATGAACAGTCTTCAACTCAATCCGGAAGTGTCCACGATAAGTTGGCGGATGCCTCTTTCCCTTGAAGAGGAGATGTCTTTGTACCGGTATTTCAAGGCAGTCGAAACTTTATGAGAATCATAGGGGGGAAACTTAAAGGCAAGAATATCCTGCCTCCTGCCGGGTACAAGGCCAGACCAACCACCGACTTCGCGAAGGAAGGCCTTTTCAATATCCTCAATAACGAATATGAATTCGAAGACTTGAAGGTGCTTGACTTGTTCGGGGGGACAGGTTCCATCGCTTTTGAGTTCGCCTCAAGAGGGGCGTCGCGTGTTTACTGTGTGGAGATGGCACGTGAGAATGCGTCTTTCATCAAGACAGAAGCGTCGAGGCTGGGACTGACTAACGTTACCATGGTCAGGGATAATGTTTTTGATTTCCTCCCGATCTGCCGTGAGAAATTCGACATTGTCTTTGCTGATCCTCCGTATGCATTGGAGGGTATTGAAACTCTGCCTGATAAAGTCTTTGAACAGGATATCCTGCATCCGGAGTGCTATTTCATCCTTGAACACGGTGATGAACACTCCTTCACAGAGCATCCCCGCTTTGTCAAGGAGCGCTCATATGGGAGAGTTCACTTTTCTTTCTTCATGGAAAGGTAGTTATTCCGCTTGTCTTTTGTCCTTGTTCCGCACTTCCTTGTAGTTGAATATGGCATCGAGGGCAACAGCGCTGCAGATACTGATTGTGAGGCCAGCCCACATTGGCATGTTGAATCCAATCTTCTGTGTCAGTATATATGTCATGCAGATGACAGTCATGAACATTGCCGGAATTTCTGCTATCAGATAGCTCATGGCTTTCTTTCTGCGGCACAGATATACTGCTATAGCCCAAAGAGTGAAGACTGACAGCGTCTGATTGGCCCAGCCGAAATATCTCCAGATAGTGTTGAATCCGTTCTCGTCAGCGACATTGAACCATACTATCAGGCCTGCGGCAATAAAAATCGGGATGCTGATGGCAAGCCTGTTCCTTATCGGTTTCTGGTCATATTTGAACAGATTGGCGACAGTAAGCCTCGCACTTCTGAACGCGGTGTCTCCAGTCGTGATAGGCGCGGCTACGACCCCTAAGATGGCCAATACTCCTCCGACTACGCCGAGCCATGCTCTTGATACTTTCGTTACGATAGTAGGCGCTGCGGCGCTGATATCTGAACCGACTTCAGCGGCTCCTCCATCGAAAAAGAAATATGATGCAACGGCCGCCCAAACCAGTGCTACGATACCTTCCGTAATCATGGAGCCGTAGAATATGGGTCTGCCCAGTTTCTCGTTTGTGATGCATCTGGCCATCATCGGACTTTGTGTAGCATGAAAGCCGCTTATGGCGCCACAAGCAATTGTTATGAAAAGACACGGGAATATGGATTGCCCGCTCATTCCGATTTCCGGCCCGCGGTTCCGGAGTCCTTCCCAGAATTCCGGAAGGGAAGGCCACTTGATGAACAGACAGCACATAAGCCCCAGAGCCATGAATATGAGAGCCACGGCAAAAACCGGGTAAATTTTACCTATTATCTTGTCTATCGGGAGAAGTGTGGCAATAATATAGTATATGAGAATAATGCAGATCCAGAACATTATGGACGCTGAAGTCCCACTTCCTGCAATGCCTGCTATATCACCGAGAATCAAGGCCGGGCTATATACGAACACCGCTCCTACAAGAATCAGCAGAAGGATGGTGAACACCAGCATTATGTTCTTAAGCTTGTTTCCCAGATAATGACCGACAATCCAAGGAAGGTTGGCACCCTGTCCTCTGATAGACATCATACCGGACATATAATCATGTACCGCTCCCGCAAAAATGCATCCGAAGACAATCCATAAGTATGAGGAAGGACCGAATTTCGCTCCCATGATGGCCCCGAAAATAGGACCTGTGCCTGCAATGTTGAGGAACTGTATCATATACACTTTCCATGCGGGCATCGGGATGAAATCCACACCGTCTGTTTTCGTAATGGCCGGTGTCGCGCGTGACGGGTCAGGTGCGAACACTTTTTCAACGAATTTTCCGTACAGCAAATAACCAAGAATGAGGGCGCAAAGGCTGATGATGAATGAATACATATGCCGTTTGTTAGTTTGTTATGCAAAAATAAATATAAATACTTCGTAATGGTAAATATTTTTTCATAAATAAACATAATTGCATATATTTGCATCATTGATGTATATTTATACTATTTAGATATGAAAGATAATTCTATAAAGAAGGTATTGATTCTTGGCTCCGGAGCATTGAAAATAGGACAGGCAGGTGAGTTTGACTATTCCGGTGCCCAGGCCTTGAAGGCCCTTCGGGAGGACGGGGTCAATACTGTCCTGATAAATCCTAACATAGCTACCGTGCAAACATCCGAGGGTGTTGCGGACAGAATATACTTCTTGCCTGTGACCCCTTATTTCGTGGAGAAAGTGATCGCACGCGAACGTCCGCAGGGAATCCTTTTGTCATTCGGAGGCCAGACTGCCTTGAACTGCGGCGTTGACCTGTACCGTTCGGGTGTTCTGGATAAATACAATGTAAGAGTTCTTGGTACCCCGGTTTCCACAATTATGGATACGGAAGACCGTGAGCTCTTCGTAGAGAGGTTGGATGAGATTTCAGTCAAGACAATAAAGTCCCATCCTGCATCGAATATGGCTGAAGCGAAAGCTGCCGCCAAAGACCTGGGATATCCGCTCATCATTAGAGCGGCATATGCTCTCGGCGGGCTCGGGTCAGGATTTGTCAACAATGACAGAGAGCTGGACGACCTTTGCCTGAAAGCATTCTCTTTCTCTCCTCAAGTGCTTGTGGAAAAATCTCTTAAGGGTTGGAAAGAAATCGAGTTCGAGGTGGTCAGGGATTGTGCGGACCATTGCATCACCGTCTGCGACATGGAGAATTTTGACCCTCTCGGCATTCACACGGGTGAAAGCATTGTGCTTGCCCCATGCCAGACTCTGTCGGAAAAGCATGTGTCTTTCCTTAAAGAACTCTCGATGAAGATTGTCCGCCATCTGGGCATTGTCGGTGAGTGCAATATCCAGTTTGCGTACGAACCGGAATCCATGGATTATCGCGTCATCGAGGTCAATGCACGCCTCAGCCGTTCATCTGCGCTTGCTTCCAAGGCAACCGGTTTTCCTTTGGCTTTTGTCGCCACAAAGCTCGGACTGGGATATGAACTACAGGAGATAAAGAATTCTGAAGATGGGTGGAAGAGCGCATTCTATGAGCCGGACGTGAAGTATGTCGTCTGCAAGATGCCGCGATGGGACCTTGGAAAATTCCACGGTGTCTCCAGGAAAATCGGAACAAGCATGAAGTCAGTCGGGGAAGTGATGGCCATCGGTCTGACTTTCGAGGAAACCGTTCAGAAAGGTTTGAGAATGATAGGACAGGGGGCCAACGGTTTTGTCGGAAACAAACCATGCAAAACGGCTGATCTGGAAGATGCTCTTTCAAATCCGACAGATACCCGCATCTTTGATATTGCGGAGGCTCTCAGCCGTGGCTGGTCGGTAGAAAGGATAAACGAACTTACAAAGATTGACGTATGGTTCCTTGAACGCCTCGCCAACATAGTCAGGACATGGAATATCCTGACCAGTTACAGCAAATTGGAAGATCTGCCTGTGGGACTGTTGCTTACGGCAAAGCAACAGGGGTTCTCGGACAAGCAGGTTCAAATGGCGATTTTCAAGCAGGAAGCATCCCGGGCTCATGAAGACTGTGTGCGCAGACTAAGGAAATCCTATGGCATATTGCCTGTAGTCAAAAGGATAGATACACTGTCTGCTGAATCACATGATGACTCCAATTACCTGTATTTTACATACAATAGCACAGAAAGCGAGGTCGTCTATGAAAATGACGGAAAATCCGTGATCGTTCTCGGTTCGGGAGCCTATCATATCGGAAGTTCCGTTGAATTTGACTGGTGTTCGGTTTCTTGCATGCAGGAGGTGCGCCGCCAGGGGTTCCGTGGCATTATGGTCAACTACAATCCGGAAACCGTTTCCACAGATTACGATATGTGCGACAGGCTCTATTTCGACGAACTGTCGTTGGAGAGGGTATTGGATATCATTGATCTTGAGACTCCTGAAGGAGTGATAGTGTCCGTCGGAGGTCAGATCCCTAACAATCTGGCTTTGAAACTGAAGGAAAACGGGGTGAAAATTCTCGGAACCTCGGCCGAGGACATCGACAGAGCGGAGGACAGGCATAAGTTCTCTTCGATTGTTGATGCCTTGGGCATCGAGCAGCCTCGCTGGAAAGAACTGACAACCATGGATGCGGTCGATGATTTTATTGCCGAGGTCGGATTCCCGGTTCTTGTGCGCCCGTCGTATGTGTTGTCCGGAGCGGCAATGAATGTCTGCTTTGACCGTAAACGTCTGGTAGATGTCCTTTCCCTTGCATCAGAAGTCTCTGCCGAGCATCCGGTCATCATAAGCAAGTTCATGACCAGAAGCAAGGAAATCGAGTTCGACGCCGTGGCTGATTCCGGAAAAATCCTGGCGTATGCCATAGAAGAACATGTAGAATATGCCGGTGTGCATTCAGGTGACGCTACCATTGAATTTCCTGCACAGAAACTGTATGTGGAGACGGTCAGAAAAATCAAGGACATAGCATCCAGAATAGCTGAGGAACTTCATATATCAGGTCCTTTCAACATCCAGTTCATGGCTTGTGACAATCATGTGCGCGTCATTGAATGCAACCTGCGTGCGTCGAGAAGTTTTCCTTTCGTTTCAAAAGTGCTCAAGCACAACTTGATAGAGACGGCAACGAAAGTCATGCTCGGGCAGCATCCGGGACAGATGGACATTGATATGTCCAACATAGGATATGTAGGAGTGAAGTCTGCCCAGTTCTCCTTCTCGCGTCTTCAGGAAGCAGACCCTCTTCTGGGAGTCGACATGGCTTCCACCGGCGAAGTCGGATGCATGGGAGATGATGTTTATGAGGCTCTTTTGAAGTCAAACATCGCCATCGGAAATGACATTCCTAAACGTAACATCCTTATTTCTTCCGGAAATGCTCTTCAGAAAGCGGATCTCTTGATGGCATGCGACATGCTGGTGCGCCACGGATATGAAATATTCGCTACGGGAGGTACATGTGATTATCTCCGTGACAACGGCATAGTTTCGAAACGTGTCCTTTTCCCGGATGAAACGGAGAATCCTGTAATGCTCAGCCTCTTCCCGTCCGCCATTGACCTGATCAGAAACCATGGTGTTGACATGGTTATAAATATTCCGAAGAACTTTACGGTGACGGAGTTGGGAAACGGGTATAGAATAAGGCGTGCAGCCATTGATTCAAACGTGCCTCTCTTCACCAATGCCCGTCTGGCGACGGCTTTCATAAAGTCATTCTGCACCATCGGTCTGGACGATATCGCCATTAAGGCTTGGGATGAGTATGAGTAGTAATTATTCTGTAATATTTCAATAAAAATGCATATATTTGTAGCACTTTTTAGAATAAATATGCAACATGTACGATAAGAATAGCAGACAAAACACTATCAAAGAGCTGGTTAGAGCTGGAATGGTCCATAGCCAGGAGGAGCTTCAGACGCTTCTTAATGAGAGGGGCTTTGCCGCTACTCAAGCAACATTGTCCCGTGACATGAAAGCGTTGGGCGTAGTGAAGATGCATGACTCCGAGCATGGGTACAGTTACAGGATTCCTTTCATGAATTCCGAGAAGCAAGCGGCATCTTCGCAAGACTCCTCTGCCAATGGAGTGACAAGCATCGAGTTCACTTCTTCCTTTGCAGTCATCAAAACACGGCCGGGATACGCCAGCGTTGTTGCTGCCATCATAGACTCTTCCGTTCAGGATGTGATAATGGGGACTATTGCCGGAGATGACACTGTCTTGACCATTCTTAGAGAGCAGTACTCCCGCATTGATGTTATCAAGTCTCTTTCCGCTGCGGTTCCAGGTATTGAAAACAAGATAAACAATATATAAAATGAACACAATCACTGTTGAAGTTGCTTCGGAGAAGCACATAAAATTTATCCCCGAAATACTCAAAACAATTGAAGATGCCACAAAGGTAAGAGGAACCGGCATCGCTAAAAGAAAACCTGAATATGTTGAACAGAAAATAAGGGAAGGCAAGGCAATCATTGCCATGGATGGCGATGAATTCGTCGGATTCTGCTATATTGAATCTTGGGATCACGAGAAATTCGTGGCCAATTCAGGACTTATCGTCAAGCCGGACTATCGAAGTCATGGAGTCGCCAAGATGATAAAGGCCAAGGCGTTCGAACTCTCCCGCACTATGTTTCCGGATGCAAAGATCTTCGGGCTTACCACAGGTGCGGCTGTCATGAAGATCAATACGGAGCTCGGCTATGTTCCTGTTACATTCAACGACCTCACCACTGATCCTACCTTCTGGAAGGGTTGCGAGAGCTGTATCAACTATGACGTCCTTTGTCGCAACAACTGCACCCGCTGTCTGTGCACAGGTATGCTCTATGATCCGTCAAAGCATCCTGAAAGCAACAGAAAGAAGGTTGTGGTAGCTTTCAGCGGCGGTCTTGACACTTCATTCACAGTGATGTACTTGGCCAAGGAGAAAGGCTACGACGTATATGCCGCCTGCGCCAATACCGGTGGCTTCTCCGAGGAACAGCTTAAGGAGAACGAAGCCCGTGCCTATGCTCTCGGAGCCAAGAAATATGTCACGCTTGACATCACCAAGGAGTACTATGACAAGAGCATCAAGTACATGGTCTACGGAAACGTCCTCAGAAACGGCACATATCCTATCTCCGTCTCATCAGAACGTATTTTCCAGGCTCTTTCCATCGCACGCTACGCAAAGGAGATTGGCGCTCAGGCTATTGCCCATGGTTCTACCGGAGCCGGAAACGATCAGGTACGTTTCGATATGACCTTCCTCGTTGCCGCCCCGGGAATCGAAATCATCACCCTTACCAGGGACATGAACCTTTCACGCCAGTTCGAGGTTGACTATCTCAACCAGCATGGCTTCAAAGCCGATTTCACCAAGCTTAAATATTCCTACAACGTAGGCCTTTGGGGAACTTCCATCTGCGGAGGCGAGATTCTTGACTCGAAGCAGGGGCTTCCTGAGAGCGCATACCTCAAGCAGATAACCAAGGAAGGCTCCGAGATCATCAGCCTTGAATTCAAGGATGGTGCATTGGTCGGTGTAAACGGTGAGCACTTCGAAGACGGTGTCAAGGCTGTACAGAAGGTTGAGTCCATCGCCGCTCCTTATGGCATCGGCCGTGACATGCATGTAGGTGACACCATCATCGGTATCAAGGGCCGCGTAGGCTTCGAGGCAGCGGCTCCTATGCTCATCATCGCTGCTCACAAGTTCCTTGAGAAGTTCACTCTCAGCAAGTGGCAGCAGTACTGGAAGGATCAGGTGGCCAACTGGTACGGAATGTTCCTTCACGAGAGCCAGTATCTTGAGCCGGTTATGAGGGATATCGAGGCCATGCTTGAAAGCAGCCAGAGAAACGTTAACGGTACTGTTACTATGGAACTCCGCCCATACGGATTCTCAACAGTCGGTGTGGACACACCGGACGACCTTGTGAAGAACAAACTGGGTGAATACGGTGAAGGTGCCAAGGGATGGACTTCGGAGGATGCCAAGGGCTTCATCAAGGTGTTATCAACCCCTCTTCGCGCATATTATCTCAGCCATCCTGAAGAGGGCAAAGAACTAGAAGGCAATGATTAAGGCCGGCATCATAGGCGGTGCAGGCTATACCGCTGGAGAACTTATCAGGATACTTATCTTCCATCCGGAAGTGGAAATAGTGTTCGTTCATTCCACCAGCAATGCAGGGAACAAACTCCATGACGTCCATTCCGGCATATTCGGCGATACTGAGATGTGTTTCAGCGCAGACTATGACCTGAATGCCGTCGATGTCCTGTTCCTCTGCTCCGGCCATGGCAAAAGCACCGAGTTCTGGTCGCAGAACGAGCGTCCGGCCGGTCTGAAGGTCATCGACCTTGCTCAGGATTACCGCGACGAGCACGACGGCTACGTTTACGGACTTCCTGAGTGGCAGAGGGACAGAATCGCAAGGTCTTCTCTCATTGCCAATCCCGGATGTTTCGCCACAGCCATTCAGCTTGCCCTTCTTCCGCTTGCGGGCATGCATGCGCTTGAAGGTGACGTAAATGTCACTGCCATCACGGGCAGCACTGGCGCAGGTGTCAAGCCTGGAGCTACCACACACTTCAGCTGGAGGAACAACAATATATCGACATACAAGGTTTTCGAGCATCAGCATCTTATTGAAATCAACCGGAATCTGAAGCTTGCCGCAAAGCCTTACGGCATTCAGCCATCAATCAATTTCGTTCCTATGCGAGGTGACTTTGCAAGGGGAATCTTCGCCAGCGTCACTATGGACAGCGATTTTACCGAAGAAGGCGCTGTCAAGTTATTTAAGGACTGGTATAAGGATGCAGCTTTCACCCATGTTTCCGACAAGCCTGTGGACCTGAAGCAGGTCGTGAATACAAACAAGGCTCTCGTGCATGTGGAGAAACATGACGGCAAGCTTGTGATAAGCTCCGTGATTGACAACCTTCTTAAAGGAGCTTCAGGCCAGGCCGTTCAGAACATGAACATCATCTTCGGGCTTCCCGAGGATACAGGACTCAAACTCAAGGCATCAGCCTTCTAAAGAGACAGACTATGGAACTATTCGACGTATATTCACTCTTTGACGTTACGCCTGTCCGTGCGAAAGGATGCACCATCTGGGACTCGGAGGGGCAGGAATACCTTGACCTTTACGGCGGCCACGCCGTCATATCAGTCGGGCACAGCCACCCGGATTACGTGGCGGCTCTCAAAAACCAGCTTGACAATATCGGCTTCTACTCCAACAGCGTGAAGAATCCTCTCCAGGTCGAGCTTGCCCATAAGATCGGTGAGCTCTCCGGTTATGAGGACTATACACTATTTCTTGACAATTCCGGAGCGGAGTCCAACGAGAACGCTCTCAAGGTCGCGTCCTTCCATACCGGAAAGGACCGCATCGTGGCCTTCCACAGAAGCTTCCACGGCCGTACTTCAGGCGCTGTCGCAGTCACTGACAACCCTAAGATAGTCTCTCCTTTCAATGCCAACCACAAGGTGACATTCTGCAATCTCAACGATGCCGGGGCTGTAGAGAATGAGCTGAAGAAGGGTGATGTCGCCGGTGTAATCATCGAGGGAATACAGGGATGCGGAGGCATCCACATTCCTGATGACGGATTCATGAAGACACTCGAGTCCCTGTGCCACAAGTACGGCGCTCTCCTCATCCTTGACGAGGTGCAGAGCGGCTACGGACGTACGGGACACTTCTTCGCTCACCAGTGGGCGGACATCAAGCCCGATGTCATCACCATGGGCAAGGGCATCGCCAACGGTTTCCCATGTGGCGGCATACTCATCGCACCTCACATCCAGGCGGTGAAGGGAATGCTCGGAACCACCTTCGGCGGCAATTATCTCGCTATGGCAGCCGCTATCGCAGTGGCTGACATCTTCAAGAAAGAAAATCTCGTGCAGAATGCATACGAAGTGGGCGGGTATCTTAAAGCCAGCATTCCTGACAGCCCTCTCATCAAGGAGGTCAGAGGCCGGGGCCTTATGATAGGCATAGAATTCAACTGCCCAATCGCCGACATCCGCCGCAAGCTTCTTTTCGAGAAGCATATCTTCACCGGAGTCGCAGGATCCAACATGATCCGCCTCCTCGCTCCGCTCTGCCTCACCAAGGCGGACGTGGACACATTCATCAAATCATTCAAGGAAGTTTTAGGATAATGAAGTCATTTTTTCACGTACAGGACATCGGCCCGCTTGACGCGGCTCTCAAAGAGGCCCTTGAGGTCAAGGCCAACCCATTCGGATGGCAGAATCTCGGAAAGAACAAGACCATAATGCTCGTGTTCTTCAACAGCAGTCTCCGAACACGTCTCAGCAGCCAGAAAGCGGCTCTCAATTTAGGGATGAGCCCCATAGTCCTCAACATCGGTCAGGACAGCTGGAAGCTTGAGACAGAGATGGGTGTGATTATGGACGGTGACAAGAGCGAGCACCTGCGCGAGGCCATCCCTGTGATGACAAGCTACTGTGACCTCATCGGAATACGCTCATTCGCCGGCCTTTCAGACCGCGAGTATGATTACAACGAGACTGTTCTGAACCAGTTCATAGAGTTCGGCGGCAAACCTGTCATCAGTCTAGAATCCGCCACAGTTCACCCTTGTCAGGCATTCGCCGACCTTATCACCATCGAGGAGCACAAGAAAACTGCACGTCCGAAGGTCGTCATGACCTGGGCGCCGCACCCGAAGGCATTGCCGCAGGCTGTTCCGAATTCATTCGCGGAGTGGATGAACGCAGCTGACGTGGACTTTGTCATCACCCAGCCGGAAGGCTACGAGCTTGACCCGCGCTTTGTCGGAAATGCAAAGGTTGAGTACGACCAGATGAAAGCTCTTGAAGGTGCAGATTTCGTCTATGCGAAGAACTGGAGCTGCCCGGGTGTCACTCGTCCGGAAGACTATGGCAGGATTCTCAGCAATGATATGGGCTGGACCGTGGACGCCAGGCATATGGCCGTGACCAACAATGCGTACTTCCTCCATTGCCTCCCTGTCCGAAGGAACATGATAGTCTCAGACGAAGTCATAGACTCGCCGCAGAGCCTTGTGATTCCTGAAGCTGCGAACCGCGTGGTTTCAGCCCAGGTAGTGATGAAGAGAATGCTTGAATCCCTTTAATCAGAATGGAAAAACTCTATGTCATAAAGGTTGGCGGCGCAGTGGTTGAGGACCCTGCGGCGCTTTCCGCTTTTCTTGAGGGCTTTTCGTCAGTTGAAGGGCTCAAAGTGCTGGTGCACGGAGGAGGCCGTGAAGCTACCAAGGTGGCGGCGCAGCTCGGTATTGAAACGAAAATGGTTGACGGCCGCCGCATTACCGACGCAGACATGCTTCGTGTCGTGACTATGGTCTATGGCGGTCTCGTCAATAAGAATATTGTCGCCGCGCTTCAGGCCGGCGGACTCAACGCTCTTGGTCTCACAGGTGCCGACCTCGGCTGCATGCTTTCTGACAAGCGGCCTGTGAAGGACGTGGATTACGGTTTTGTGGGGGACATGCGAAAGGTGGACACCTCCATCCTCGCCGACCTCATCGCAAGGGGAGTGGTGCCTGTGATGGCCCCGCTGTCCTTTGATGGCAAGGGCTCTTTGCTCAATACGAATGCAGACACCATAGCTTCATCCGTAGCTGTGGCTCTCTCAGAGAGATTCGATGTCACGCTGGTGTATTGCTTTGAGAAAAAGGGAGTCCTGCGTGACGCAAATGATGATGACAGCGTGATATCTGTCATCACAAAGGCCTCCTTTGCTGGGCTCGTCGCTGACGGCGTCGTGGCTGGAGGCATGATTCCGAAACTCCAGAATGCCATAGGGGCTCTGGACGGAGGAGTCAGTGAAGTGCGTATCACCATGGCTGACAGCATTGTCGGAGGTACCAGAATAGTGTTATGAACCGGGAACTGATAGAACTTTTGAAGTCAATGGTTGCGATTCCTTCCCTCAGCAGGGAGGAAAGTGCAGTCGCTGACTTCATCGAGGAGTGGCTCAAGGAACGCAGCCTTCCTGTATTCAGGAAGGGCAATAACCTCTGGCTTGATGCAGAACCTGGGTCGGACAAGCCTGTACTGCTGCTCAACGGACATATTGACACAGTCAAGCCTGCAGGCGGTTATACCCGCGAGCCTTTTGCTGCTATCGAGGAGGATGGCTGCATTTACGGTCTGGGCACCAACGATGATGGCGGCTCGGTGGTAGCTCTACTTGGTGCTTATCTGGAACTGTCGAAGAAAGAGCAGCCGTATCACCTCATCTGGTCCGCGACGGCGGAGGAGGAAGTGTGCGGACGCAATGGCATCGAACTCATGATTCCTGAGCTTCCGCCTGTCGCCCTGGGCATTTTCGGCGAACCTACCGGGATGCAGATGGCTGTCGCTGAAAAGGGCCTGATGGTGCTGGACTGCACCGCTCACGGCAAAAGCGGTCACGCTGCGCGCAACGAGGGCATTAACGCCATCTACAAGGCGTTGGAGGATATCGAGTGGTTCAAGAACTATAGTTTTGAAAAGGTTTCGCCTTTCCTTGGTCCGGTGAAGATGTCCGTTACCATGGTCAATGCCGGTACGCAGCATAATGTAGTGCCTGATACTTGTTCCTTCGTGGTTGACGTTCGCTCGAACGGCCTATATTCGAACAAGGAGATACTGGAGTTCGTGAAAGGACAGGTTTCCTGCGACGTAAAGGAGCGCTCCACGCGTTTGAACAGCTCGCACATCGATGTGTCGCATCCGGTGGTGCAAAGGGGTATTGCCATAGGTCTTGAGCCTTTCGGCTCTCCTACCACCTCGAACCAGGCTGTGGTGGACTTTACGACTCTGAAGATAGGTCCCGGCCAGTCTTCACGTTCGCACACCGCAGATGAATTTATAAAAATAGAAGAAATCGTATCGTCCATAGAAACCTTTGTGTCGCTGCTGGACGGTCTTACATTATAACAGAAACGATATGAAGCTTTGGGACAAAGGATTCTCCGTCGATGAGAAGATTGATAAGTTTACAGTAGGAAAGGACCGCGAACTGGATATTTACCTCGCGCCTTATGATGTGCTTGGTACGATGGCCCATATCACTATGCTCGAGAGTGTGGGGCTGCTGGCGAAGGATGAACTGGAGCAGTTGCTTCCGGAGCTGAAAAGCATTTATCAGTCCGCTTGTGACGGCACTTTTGTCATTGAGGATGATATTGAGGATGTTCATTCCCAGGTCGAGCTTATGCTCACCCGCAAGCTCGGGGACCTTGGCAAGAAGGTCCACACCGGCCGTTCGCGCAACGATCAGGTGATGGTTGACCTGAAACTTTTCGCCCGCGCTGAGATTGAGAAAACCGTTTCGAAGGTAAAGGCTCTTTTCGATGTGCTTGTCGAAAAGAGTGAACAGTACAAGAATGTCCTGATGCCGGGATACACCCATCTTCAGGTGGCCATGCCTTCATCTTTCGGCCTTTGGTTCGGCGCATACGCAGAGAGCCTTACCGATGATATGAACATGCTTCAGGCCGCCTGGAAGGTCACCAATCAGAATCCTCTCGGTGCTGCTGCCGGTTACGGCTCATCCGCACCTTTGAACAGGAGGCTTACCACAAAGCTTCTTGGCTTCGATGATTTGAACTACAACTCTGTATACGCGCAGATGGGCCGCGGCAAGACAGAGCGCATCATCGCTTTCGCTTTCGCATCAGTGGCTGAAACTCTTGGCCGAATGGCTGCCGACTGCTGCCTCTACAACAGCCAGAACTTCGGCTTCGTGAAGCTTCCGAACTCGTTGACCACCGGTTCCAGCATCATGCCTCACAAGAAGAATCCTGACGTCTTCGAGCTTATACGTGCCCATTGTAACAAAATCAACGGCATATCCAATACCATACGTCTGATTGGGACCAATCTTCCTTCCGGGTATTTCCGCGACATGCAGATTATCAAGGAGGTGTTCATCCCTATGTTCGAGGAGATGGACGATTGTCTGGACATCGCGGTTTTCGCCATTGAGAATATGACTGTTTCAGAGAAACTTATGTCTGATCCGAGATACAAGCTTGCTTTCAGCGTAGAGGAGGTGAACCATAGGGTGTCCGAGGGAGTTCCGTTCCGCGATGCTTACAAGCAGGTGGGTATTGAGATTATGAACGGAGAGTTCGATTACCACGGGGAACTTCATCACACTCACGAAGGCTCGATCGGCAATCTCTGCAATGACGGCATTGCCGCGAAGATGACCGCCGCTCTCTCCGGTTTCACTTTCGACCGTGTCTCTGATGCGGTCTCCGCTCTGCTGAAATAATTGCTGGACTTCCGAGCACAAATACGCCGGATTTGTGTCTATGGCAGAGAATAAAACCGCGGTTGTAGCAACTATATATGAGCGCTCTTTTTACATCAGAACCCGGCAAGAGGGAAGAGGACGGTAGGGATGAGGAGAAGGAATCCTAGAATCAACAGTATCAGAACTGGTTTCCAAGCCATTTTCAGCCACTTCTCATAAGGAATTTTAGCCATGGCCAGCGCGGCAACGAGCACTCCCGAAGTTGGCGTAATCATATTTGTGAAACCGTCTCCGAACTGGAAGGCCATCACCATGGACTGGCGGCTCAGACCGATCATATCGGAGAATGGGGCCATCACAGGAATCGTTATTGCGGCCTTGGCAGTTGCACTTGGAATGAAGAAATTGATGACGGCCTGTGTGGCATACATCAATGACAGCGATGGTACTTTTCCGCTTCCGTCAAGCCCTGACTGCAAGCCGTACAGAATGGAATCCATCACCTTTCCGTCCTGAAGGATGATGACCATCCCGGAAGCGAGTGCGACAATCAGCGCTGCAGACATGATGTCCTTTGCCCCTGCAAGGAACTGATTGACGGTTCCGTTGGCCCCGAAACCGCCTATGATGCCGCACAGGATACCCATCACGAGGAAGAGTGCCGATATCTCGGCAATGTACCAGTCGAAGCAGGTGACTCCGATGACAAGTGCCAGAATGGTACCGAGGAGGATGAGCAGCACGGCCTTATGTCTGGCGTTGATGCCGGCAACGCTGTCGGCAGGCATGTCCGCTGAAACAGGCTCGTGCTTGTGTTTGGACGCATACCATAGAATGAAGGCGACCGTCAGGGCCGTAAGTAATACCCAGCAAACAATTCTGTACCCCATCCCGGAGAATAATGGAAGGCCGCACATTTGCTGCGCGATGCCGACGGTAAACGGATTCAGAAATGCGCTTGAGAAGCCGACGTTGGATGCGACGTACACTATCAGGAAGCCGGTGACGGCGTCGTAACCCATTGAAATGGCAAGTGGCACGGCAATGCCTACGAACGGAATGGTCTCTTCACTCATTCCGAAAATCGCTCCGCCTGCGGAAAAAAGGACAGCGATGGAAGCGAGAACAATCCTGTCGTGTCCTCCGAATGCCCGCATGAACGAGCGTATGCCCATATCTACGGCCCCTGTGCTGTTGAGGAGCTGGAATGCTCCTCCGACTATGAGAATGAAAATGATGATTTCGGCCTGCTTCACGAATCCGTTGAAAAAGGCTGTGAAAACCTGCCAGGTTTGAGGGACGGAAGCGACCCTTTCAAAGGTCAGGCTTCCGTCTTCACCCCTGATGTAGCTTCCTCCGGGTATGAACCAAGTTAAAATCGCGCTGATGACCACCAGCGCGAATATTATTACATACGTGTTCGGAAAACTCTTTTTCATCGTTTCTTATCAGTCAAGCCGCAGGCAAGTGCCGCAGGCTGTAAATAAGAGAATTTGTCATTTGAAGAGGTTGAGGTCGATGCCGCGGCCCATGGTTTCATAGCCTGCGGCATTCAGATGCAGCCAGTCGTTCTCGAAAAGGAAAGCCGGATTCAAGCGTTCCGGGTCCTCCGTGTCGCGAGTCATTGCATCGAAATCGATAACGCCGTCGAATTCACCGCTTGTCCTTATCCAATCGTTCAGCAGTTTGCGGCCTTCTTCATGGTTGCCTCTATAATAATTGTTTCCCTTGAATGCAGTGACAGTGGCACCATAAACCTTCAAGCCTCGTTCGTGAGCGTCCTTGATGATTCTCTGCCAGACTTTCTTGATGCCTTCGGCAGTTTCCACGCCGTCTCTGGCACCTCCAAGATCGTTGACGCCTTCATAAAGGATAACATATTTGACTCCGGCCCTGTCAAACAAGTCACGTTTGTAACGGTTCTGGGCGGCAGGTCCAAGACCTCCCTGGAGAACGCAGTTCCCACCAAGTCCGAAGTTCAGCACACTTATGTTCATCTTGTTCTCGAGAAGATGCCTGCTGAGCTGGTCGGTCCAGCGGTCCTGCCCGTTGGTTGTGGTTCCGCGTCCGTCTGTGATCGAATCTCCGAGGACACAGATGGCTGACGCCTTTTTGGTAGGAATCACGTCAATGGCTGAAATGGTATACCAATGTTCAGTTGTGGCCACCGGCGACGAAAAGTCTGTCGTATTGCCTTCAGCGATGTACGAAGTGGTCCTTGATCCCGGATGACTTGTAATACGGGTGGATGAAACGCTGCCATAGTGTATGGTGATGGCGAGATTCATCCTTTCTTTGACCTTGAACTTCACAGGGTCGGAAATCACAGCCTCCCCGGCCTGCATGGTGACGGATTTCTGCCCTCCGAAAGTGAGGCTGACTGAAGATTTTTCATCAATCTCAGGTGTCGACCCCATAGTTTTTGCTACAGCTATTTCTACTCCCTTGATCTCAGTGGCATCACCATTGAAAAGGTTGGAAAGATGAAGCCTCAACTCTTTACCGGCTACAGAGACCTGAACTATCTGACGGAAAGAATTGTCGGCAAGATACGGCTCAGGAGGATTGTTCCTCGTCTCGGCAGTCTGAAGTGCCGTTGCCCAAGTGGTCACCCAATCATTCTTGGCCTGCGCACTGAAAAGGGTGGCGCAGACCAGAACGATTGAAGATATTAGTTTGAAAGATCTTTTCATATTCGGATTATCTGTTTTGTCCCTGTGGACCGGCAGGTCTCGGACCGCCCTGTCCAGGTCTTGCTCCGCCAGGGAATGCTCCAGGTCTGAATGGTCTTCTTGTCATGAGCACAGGCTTGTTGTTTTCATCGTGAACAGGCATTCCGCTTCTGTCTGACTGGACGGATTTCACTCTGACAGAGTCGATTGGCATGTTGATTGGACGTACTCCGGCAGGAAGTTCCTTCTTTGAGAATGTCTGGAAGTATCCTACGCAAGCGTCTCTCCACCACTCAGCGTCATTCTTCTGGATGTCAAGTTTCTTGGTGACTTCGTTGAAAATGCTTTCGCTGACGTATGGCTTGAGGCTTGCCCAAGTCTTCTGATACTCTTCAACCTGAGATATACCTGTGTCATAGTGGAGGCAGATCTCATCCCAAAGAGTCTTTCCTGAAGAAAGCTTGTAGTCCCAAGGCAGGTGGTGGAACCAGAGAAGGAGGTTTTCAGGGCAGGTCTCAAGATTGTTGAACTTGGATGCGAGAGGCTCGTGATACTGGCTTACATTGTCTGTTCCTTCATGGGTGCGGTCGAAACCTACGCCGTTCTCGTCAGCCTTGTGATAGAAGGTCGGTGACCAGTCCTGACGCATGCTTGTCTCCCATGGGCCTGGTCCATAGTGTGAACTTCCGAAGATGTGGTGGAATCCGAGAGGCATCTCATAGTTGACGGTGGTCTCGCGAGATGTCATCATGATGTTGAATACCGGGTCAAGGAACTTCTTCCCGTATGCCTTTGCTGACATGCCTTCAGGCTGGATGAATGTCTGATGCAGCCACTCATCGGCAATCTGCTCGGCGCTGAGCTCAGGGTTCCATGCGAGACGTCCGTACATATACCAGTTGGCCTGAGCGAAGATATATCCGCAGAAATTGGCGTCCTGACCGGTGTTTGCAACACCTGCCATACCCTTGATCATTCTTGCAACTGTAGAGCCTTCGCCATCGCGGTATGTATCGCTGTCGAGGCATTCCTCGAATGTGGTTCCGTGATAGACAAGGTGGTTGGAGAATCCGAGGTATTCCTGGGTAATCTGGAACTCCATCATCATATTGGTTTTATAGAGCTGTCCGAAAAGTGGGTTGAAAGGCTCGCGTGGCTGGAAGTCGATAGGCCCGTTCTTGATCTGGACGATCACGTTGTCTGCGAACTGACCGTCAAGAGACTGGAACTCCTCGACAGCCTGGCTTGCACGGTCAGGACTTGTCGCGCTGTAAACGAAAGCTCTCCACATGACGATACCTCCGAAAGGACCTACTGCCTCTGCAAGCATGTTGGCACCGTCAGCATGGGTTCTTCCATAGTCCTGAGGACCTTCCTGTCCTTCTGAATTGGCCTTTACAAGGAATCCTCCGAAATCCGGAATCAAAGCATAGATTTCAGCGGCCTTTTCTTTCCACCACTGCCTTACTTCTGGATCAAGAGGGTCGCCGTGCTTCGCTCCACCGAGAACGATAGGGCTCGTCCACTTGATGGAAAGATATGTCTTGATACCATATTCACGAAGGATGGAGGCTATCTTTGCCACTCTTGCGATATGCTCGGAATCAAGGACTACAGGGTTCGCATTGACGTTGTTGAGCACTGAACCGTTGATGCCCACAGAAGCACAGAGCTCAGCATATTTGCGGATGCGGGCTTCTGGGATTTCCGGAGAACTCCATTCCCACATTGACTTTCCTGCGTAGCCTCTTTCCACGGAATCGTCCATATTGTCCCAGTGGTCAAGGATACGGTACTCGTAGAAAGGCTTTTCATCTATGTCCATGCCTGCTCCGGCATTTCCGAGGACCTCCGCTCTCTGAAGAGCGTAAACGCCGTAGCGTACACCAGCCTCTGAGCCGCCGGCTACGTATCTCTTGCCGTCAGCATCATAGATGTGGAACTCTTCCTTTCCCAGATTCGAATCAATGACAGTCTCTACTGATGAAAGAACTTCTTCATAAGGTTTTGAGTTTGCGAACCAAAGATCGCTGCCGTCCTGGTTGACGGGTTTCGGAGAACTGCAGGAAGCCATGAAAAGGCCGGCAATCACTGCACATACTCCAATATAGATGCTACTTAATTTCATGATGTTTTATTTATTTGATTATTAAATCCATTGATTTCAAGTCCTTTTCTGCAGAAGAACTGCCGACGAGTATCTGATATTTTCCGCTCTTCTCCACAAGACCGTCAGCTTTGAGGTCAAAATACTCAAAAGATGAAGCAGGGAGTTCTATTTCCACGTTTTTGCTTTCTCCGGCCTTCAATGAAATCTTCTTCAACCCCTTGAGAGCCTTTACAGGAGCATCCGGATCATTGAGACGCTTCACATAAACCTGTACGGTTTCTTCGCCGTCCATTTTTCCTGTGTTGCTCACGTTTACAGAAACTTTAACGGATTCTCCGAGACCGATGGAAGAAGCTGAAAGCCTTGCACCGTTGAATGCGAATTCGGTGTAGCTCAATCCGAAGCCGAAAGGATACAATGGCTCGTCATTCATGTACCTGTATGTCCTTCCCTTCATCGAATAGTCGAGGAAGTCCGGCAACTGGCTGGTTGATTTGTAGAATGTAACAGGAAGTTTTCCGGACGGGTTGAATGCTCCGCTGATGACGTCAGCCACAGCTGTGCCGCCTTCCTGACCGCCATACCAGGCATTGATGAGGGCGTCATAATCACCTTCGTTCTTTTCAAGTGCGATGGCACTGCCTGTGCAAAGAACGAAAATGACAGGCTTTCCAGTGGCGTGAAGGGCCTTCAGGACGCGGCTCTGGATGTCAGGGAGCTCAATGCGCTCACGGTCGCCGCCGCTGAACCCGTCAAGATCGAGGCGCAGCTCTTCTCCTTCCACTGCAGGCGAAATGCCGCCGACGAAAATGATTATATCTGATTCCGCTGCTCTTGATGCAAGGGCTTCAAGAGCGTCAGGGGTGTAATTGTCGGAAATGATAGGCTGTGGCTGCGGCTCGAAATTGCGCATCTGGGACATCATCTGCTGCATTCTCTTGCGCATCTCCTCTCTCTGCTCCGGAGTCATGGCCGCAGGGTCAGGCATTGCACCCGGAGCCATTGCAGGACGATTGGCTCCCTGGCCTTCAGGAAGTCCCATCCATTCCGTGTTTCCGTGTGAAGGCGCTCCGGCAGCCATGTTCATGCCTGCTCTCGGGGCATTCTTTGTGGCAACGAATCCTTCCACGAGGTCGCATCCGCGCTCGTAGGTGATTTCTGCGTCAGGATAGGCGGCCTGTATTCCTTTAAGAATGGTCACTACGTGGGTAGGCTCGCCATTGTAGTTGCCAAGCATCATTGTGCTGTCAGCGGCGTTAGGACCGAGAACGGCAATTTTCTTGACGCTTCCCGGTCTGACAGGAAGGACATTGTCATTCTTGAGGAGGACAATGGATTTCTGTGCGACCTTGAGAGCCTGCTTTGCGTGTTCCTTGCTTGCAACAATAGAATACGGAAGGTCAGCCCAAGGGGTGTTGTCCTTCTCGTCAAGCATACCCAAGTCAATCCAGCCCTTGATGATGCGTCTCATGGCTACATCAATGTCCGCTTCAGTAATCATGCCTTTCTCAACGGCTTCGGTGAGGCTCTTGTAACTGCTTCCGCACTCCACGTCGGTGCCGGTGATGACAGCGTCGGCTGAAGCGGATGCAGCGTCCGGGTGTGTGGCGTGGGCGCCTTTATGGTAAAAATCACCGATAGCGCCGCAGTCAGAAACCACCATGCCTTGGAATTTCCACTTGTCCCTAAGGATATCCACGAGAAGTGCATCACTGCTGCAGCAAGGCTCGCCGTTGAAACTGTTGTATGCTCCCATGACTTCCTGGACGTTGGCTTCAGTGACCAATGACTGGAAAGCAGGGAGATATGTCTCCCAGAGGTCTCTTAATGATGGCTTTGCGTCGAACTGGTGACGCAGGCTTTCCGGACCGCTGTGGACAGCGTAATGCTTTGCGCAGGCGTGACTCTTGAAGTATTTCGGGTCATTGCCCTGGAGACCGTTCACGGCTGACTTGCCAAGCTCGGCAGTGAGGAACGGGTCCTCTCCGTAAGTCTCCTGGCCGCGTCCCCAGCGTGGGTCACGGAATATATTGATGTTCGGAGTCCAGAATGAGAGTCCGTAATATTTCTTTCTCTCTCCGTTCCTTATGGCTTCATTGTATTTTGCACGGGCCTCGTCGGAGATGATGGTGAATGTTTTCAAATGCTCCTCAGGGTCAAATGTCGCCGCCATACCTATAGCTTGCGGAAAAACGGTGGCCATACCGGAACGTGCCACTCCGTGGAGGGCTTCGTTCCACCAGTCGTAGTCAGGAATGCCGAGGCGTTCAACTCCTTTCGATGCGTTCTGCATCATTGCGATTTTCTCTTCAAGCGTCAGACGGCCAAGCAGGTCATCTATTCTTTGGTCCTCAGTGAGATTAATGTCTCTGAAAGGATACTCCGGAGTCTGTGCGTTCAAGGAGATTGCTATGGACAAGGCAATCAGAATCGAGAAAAGATGTTTCATGAATTCAAGTTGTTAATATTCATACAAATTTAATCATTCTATTGTTGTGATGTATACTATGGATAGACTATTTTCTTCCATTTTCTTGACATATCCGGTAATGATAGTCTTTGTATGAAACAGATTATTCAAAAATGTGATTCAACTCATCACTTTTTTCCGTGTTGTTGTATTCGAGAATGAACTCGGATGGCGTTTGGCCGAAATAATCGTGGAATGCCGTGGAGAAATATGATTGAGTTGAGAATCCGACTTTATATGCAATTTCAGATATGTTTGGCTGTTCGCTGTTAATGAGCAGATACGCGGCTTGTTTCAAACGGGAGTTCTTTATTAGAATGCTGGGTGAAATTCCCATTATATCTTTCAACCTTCTGTTAAGATGTACCCTGCTAATGCCGATTGATTCGCTCAATTCCTGCACTCCGAAGTCAGGGTTGTCGAGATTCTCTTTTATGATATTTATTATTTTTGATTTCAACAGTTTGTCATATGAATTTATTTGTATCGTGCCGTAGTCATACCGCTCATGATTGGCTATTCTTTTTCGGATCGATTCACGAGTGTATATTTCTTGGGCGACACTGCTTTTTATCAATTTCGTGGAGACAGGCTTTGTGAAATACTTATCAGCTCCCATGTCGGCACATTTTTGCTCGCAGCTCTCTTCATCGGATGACGTCAGGATTATAACAGGTATCTCGGATGTATGAGGCGTGTTCTTTATCTTTTTGCATAGGTTGAATCCATCCATCTCATCCATGTTCAAATCAGTGATTACGGCGTCAATCTTCTTGGTGGATATAGTGTTCCATGCTTCTTCTCCATTCTTGAATGCATATACAGTATAATCATTGAAAAATGATTTTATATATTCTCTTGTATCCGCATCGTCATCAACTATCACTATCCGTCTGTTATTCTGGGATTCTCTCGATTTTTCTGCCGTATTCCCTTCATCTGCTTGAAATTCTGACACAAAATGTTTATCGTTCATTTCTATATTGTCGTATAAGCCTTTGTGGTGGTCGGTAGGGGATAGCTCTTCTTCGCTGAGGTGAGACTTTCCATACGGCAACTGGATAGTAAATGAAACACCCTCCGGAGTATTGTCCGCCCATATTCTTCCATGATGCAATTCAACGAGCATTTTGGTGAGGCTGAGTCCTATTCCGGATCCGGAATAGGCGGATGACTGACCGGATTGGTAAAACCTGTTGAAGATAGTGCCTAAATCTTCTTCTTTGATATGGCTCCCGTCATTGCTGATAATAATGTCAACCATCTGCTGTTTGCCTTCAATTCTTTCACTGGATCTGACATCAATACAAATACTGCCGTTTTCTGGCGTAAATTTGAAAGCATTGGAAAGAATGTTGAATATTATTTTGTCAAAATTTCCTTGGTCAACCCAAAGTGAAAATGATTCTGGAAACAGAGTTGATACTTTGATGTGTTTCATTTGCCTGAAGTTGTCGAAGGAGTTGATGATATCATTGATCATGTATATGATATCTGTCTCCTTGAAATGCATCTTCATTTTCCCTTCATCAACTTTTCTCACGTCCAGGAATTGGTTGACTATCCGATTTATTCTCAATCCATTTCTGTACATGAGGTTGTATGTTTCTTTTTTCAGAGAATCATTTTCCGTTTCCCGCAATTGTTTCAGCGGGGATAGAACCAGAAACAACGGAGTTCTTATTTCATGTGTCAGATTTGAGAACATCTCAACCCTTGACCTGTTCATGTCGGCTTCCATCCTTTCATGTTTACGTCTTTTCTTTGAGCGATATGTCCGAATGACAGCGTATATGGCAATAGCTAAAAGAGTGAGGTAACAGAGAATTGCGGGAAACGAAATATATAGTGGTTTCTGTACATGTACAGAGAATTCCTTATATGCGAAGTTCTTTTCATCCCCTTCATAGTAAGCCCTTATTTTCAAAATATGCTTTCCTGCCTTAAGCTTATTGTAAGTCGCAGAATTGCTGACATCAGTCGTATGCCAATAATCATCACACTTTGTCATCATATAATCGAACCTTATCCTCATGGGATTCGTGAATTCAAGAGTGGAGAATCCGAATGAAATCGAACTGCAGTTACGAGGGATGTGAATATTGTCAGACAAATAAAGATGCTTGTCAAGAATCTGAAAATTATCGATTCTATCAGACGAATACTTGATATTCTGATTCAGTACTTTTAAGGAAGACAAGTGTATCCCTGATATTTTATGTGAATTGAGTTTCAATAAATTGGGGTAAAATGCCGTAAGCCCATTGGCTCCACCGAAAAACATTCTGCTGTCAGAGCTGATGAACGCTGAGCCATTCTTGAATTCGTTTCCTTGCAGTCCGTCATATTCATAGAAGTTGATAACCGACCTGTTTTGTGGATTCAATTTGGAAATGCCACTTAAGGTGGACACCCAGATGTCTCCTCCCGTATCTTCGAGTATGCCCCTGATTACATGATCGTGCATTCCATCATTTTCCGTCCAGACTTTAATATCATTCGTATTCCTGTCAACTTGCAAAAGGCCTTGTGAATAGCCAATCCAGAAATTACCGTCCATTGATTCCAAGAAATCGTATACTTTCTGATTTTGCCATTTTTCATATATCTCATATTTCTTTGCCTTGCCTGATTGTGCATCGTAATATAGCGGCCCCATCGTCAGGGTGCCAATCCAAAGTACCCTGTTGCTGTCGATATAAAGTGAACGGCATTCGCCGGCTGGAACCCCCTCAATCCTGCCGATTATCCTGTTTGTTTTTGTGTCAATGGCGTAAACTCCGTCCATGTGTGAATTGACGTACAGCAATTCTGATTCTTCGTCATATTCCATTGTCATTATGACAGATGACTTGAAATCATTGTTGTGAATGAATTCTTTGAACCCTTCCTGAGTGGAGTAGGTCTGGAGCCCTTTTGAAGAAGTGCCAATCCAAAGTCGGCCGGAGTTGTCAACTTCCAACGATAAAACCGAATCATCGGACAGATTTGAATTGTCCCTGTTCATGCCCGTGACCCTGTCATCTTTACTGATGATGAACAGACCATCGCCATCAGTGCCTACATATATCAGTTTATCCTGCTCTTTGCTTTCGGCTATTGAAGTTATGCATGACGAGTTTATTCCTAAAAGGTTGTCTTTATTGAAAGAGTACGAAATGAATCCGCTGCTTGATTCCGGAATGATGACAATTCCATATTGATATACGGCAAGCCAGATGTTGCTGTTCCTGTCCTTGAGTATTCCTTTGATTTTTGTGTTGGAGGAAATGGCTATGTTACGGCTTTCATACATTGAATAGGATTCTTCTTCAAGATTATAAGTCTGAAGTCCTTCTCCTTCTGTACCGACCAAAAGATATTTTCCTTTGCTGCTGGAATCTCTTCCGTTGTATGAGAGAACATTTATTCTTGGATTATTTGTGTTGTCCTTTCCAGCTTTGGATATGAGATATGATTCTCTGTCAACGATAAAGATACCATCATTTGCTGTCCCGATGTAAATGTCTGAATTGTCTTCGTCTTCGATAAAGCATACGGTATGCATCCTTTTCTTGTATGCATCCGCCCTTTCGCTCCATAATAACGGGATTTCTACCATGTTGGTCAGGTCTATGCATTGGATTCCTCCGATGCCGTTGCTGGTCCATAAATGATTAGTGGTGTCAACATATAATCTGCTTGCCCTGTCGTTGCAAATGGAAGATATGGCTTCAGTCTTGATGGTGTCCACTATATGCGTTTCTGCATTGATGACAGTGATGTCGTTTGGTTTGCTTCTGCTGATGATGTATGATTCCCCGTTGGATGAGAATTCGTGAATATCAACGATGTCAAATTCCTTCAATGGTTCGGGCTCCAGATAAAAACTGTTGTTGTCGAAGTCATATATGTTCATGCCATGTTCCGTTCCAATCCAAATCGTACCTTTACTGTCTTCAAATACAATGTGTGCATTGTCGCATGAAATTGAATTGTCTTCATTGTCATCGTGATGGAATGATTCGAAAGTGTTACCGTCGTATCTTACAAGTCCGAATCCTGATGTAATCCAAATATACCCCTCTGAATCCTGGAATATACCTTCGACTTGACTGGAAATCAGCCCGGATGTTACTGTATATGTCCTGGCTTTCTGTGCATTCAAATCAATTGAAGCTGTCAAGGCCATGACCAATGTAATGATAGTGATTGTACCCTTCATATTATACTATGTTATGCATACAAAAGTAAGAATTTGTATCATATTCAAATCGATTTTTGCTGCTGCCAGTGTTGTTGATGCACTATTTGTTTCTCATTTTGATGAAGATGTTTCTAAATCAAATATGATGTATTGCTCATGGATGCTAATGTATCTTCATTTCTCGGGCTGGACATTCATAGTGAATAACTTTGCATGACTGAGCGGACAAGCATTT